>Ga0257126_1000251_pt1 | contig 44793 bp, 41 predicted proteins | sample SI060_120mmetaG_FD_190151 | JGI IMG/M metagenome (GOLD analysis project Ga0257126, IMG submission 190151) | Marine microbial communities from Saanich Inlet, British Columbia, Canada - SI060_120m | ecosystem: Environmental > Aquatic > Marine > Inlet | place: Canada: British Columbia | collected... | reverse complement strand
ATTTTCATCACGTGACACCTGACGAACATTCATCTTGGAGTTCATTAATGACATATTACCCTTTACCATATAACCATCAATAGTGCTAGATTTAATGTCATTATTGCGTTGATTATAACCAGATTGGTATGATGCTGGTTGTCTGGTTCCGTCACCAGCCCCTGCGCCACCAGCATAGTAAAAATCACCGGTTTCGTTTCTGGTAGTATGTGCTACTTGGTGAGATGTATTTTGGTAAGCACCGCCATTTTGGTTGGCATTGACATTAAGATGGTTTTTGGAGTTTTCAGTAGTTTCACGCATAGTGGTAGGTAACTTATCAGATGGATTGAAAATATATGTTTGTGGAACATTTGTGCCAGGATTCTGGTAAGGCCTTAATGTGCCAATAACATTTTCTTTTCTGGATGGGCGCAAAATATCCATAATAGGTGCTACTGCGGCACCAATGCTTCCACTAACCATACCAAAATAACTATCTTGTTTGTTGGCACTTCTATTATTGGGATATGCTTGTTTGGATTTAATCCCGTAATCAGACTCAGTTGGTAAATATTTACCCTGTGCGCTAGCAGCACCCATTTGAGGAGCACCTAATTGCTGGTTTGTAGATTCCATATATTCACCAGGAACATAAGTTCCGTCATTTTGATATCCAGCAGCACCAGTATATGAAACCGCAGTCTCGGGTCTAGAAACGTGTTTAGCGACAGGAACTCCACGCATAGTTTGTCCTTTTTCAGCTCCACCAGTAGTAAACAAACGACCAATGTCACGTTCTCCATTAGAAAATCCTTCTGTATTTCTAGTGTCTAACTCAAAAGCACGCTCGGGACGGTGTTTTTCCATAATACCCATTTGCTCTCTTGTTGCGATATTCTTAATGTGACTATCAGCTGGTCCCTCGTGTCCGTAAAGCATATTTCCAGACGACTTAGGATTATTCGCGACACGTAGTTCATCTGCGGTCTTAGGCTTCCATAGGTCACGTTGTTCCATACCAGAATTGAAGCCTCCAGAACCTTCGGTTGTATATCCTAAACCAAGTCCAGGTGCGACTCTCTCCTGTGTAAATGGGCTTTCATTTGCGATTTTCATACCGGGGTTAATTCTGGATTTAATGAAATCACTTTGGTTAGGCATACCGTGAGCCCATTGTACGTTTTCAGTTGGTGCAAACAATGGAGATTGTTCTTGTTTCTTAATTACTTGAGAACCAGAACCAGTAGCACTGTCTAAAAGACTCTCATTAGCACCTTCACGACCGGGACTTGTCTTTAAATTTCCACCAAAAAATGGAACCATATTGTTGTGTTGAAAATGATCGCCGGATACTTTACTACCGTCTAAAGACATATACTCAGTACCATTGTTGGAACTAGTTTTTTGCTGATTAAAATATTTATCAGTATATACTCCCCCACCGTTATCATAACGGTTATTTACAGATAAATTAGATGTATTTTCGGTCTCGGTAGAATCTACAGGATAATTTTCATCAGCTACATTTGTATTGGGTAACGTATGTTGATTTGCGAATTCTTCAGTTTCATCCTTCTTTTTATTTTGGTTGTTAATTAAATATAGACTAGATAAGGCAAATAATGGTACTACAACTTCCATCTTTTATTTTATATTATATAAATATATTACTTTTATACAATATTCTTTGTTTACTTTTTTGCGTTATGTATATTTCTTGAATAGAGGGTCCCGGGACAACTCTCTTCATTTCCAGAAATACATATAGAATTACCAGTTAGGTAAAAATTATTTTGATTTGTGCCACTAACAACAGGTAATTTTGTGGTATGGTTGTCTTTTTCTAAAATACGTGTTTGGATGTTTTCGTGAAACCCTTTTTCTAAACCGTTCAATGGGTTCAATAAAGGAGATTCCCATCGAGTTTGTTCTAAATCTTTATACATCCAAGCTGGATGACTAGCCCGACTCTCTTGGATAAAAGGTTGACTTGAGTGGTAGTATTTCTGTGCGCTATATACAGACTGCTTTTTATAGTTGTTTTCTTCGGTTAAATCGCGGTTTAATGGACGTGTTAAACCACGTAGGTCACCTTCGAGAGCAACTGTATTATCTTGTAAATTAGCACCCCAATGTTGTAATCTAACTTGAGCGTCTTCAAAAAATGGTAATTCTTCTCCTGGACCAGGTGTATTTAACATATATCGCCCGGCAAAACTGCTTTCATCAATTTGTTTTTTAATTCTATGGGGATCATCGTGAAATCTCGTAAAGGACATTGTATAATGGTTAGTTATTATATAACTGGAAAAAATACTAGGGATAAAAATAAATATAAACAATGAAGTCTTTATAATATATTATTGTCAGGTTCTCAATCATGCCTAAAATATGTCTAAATATGATTGTAAAAAATGAAACTAAGATCATCAAACGATTATTGGAAACAGTTCTACCACTAATTGATACATATTGTATATGTGATACCGGTAGCACAGACAACACAATAGACATTATTAAATCGTTCTTTGATAATGTAAATATATCAGGAAAAATCGTAGAAGAACCATTTCGTAACTTTGAATATAATCGTAATTATGCTCTAAAACAATGTTATGGTATGGATAATGCGGATTATATCTTATTTTTAGATGCGGATATGGTTCTCCAAATAAATAAAGATGCTTCCATAAATGACTTCAAACAATCAATGGATAAAGATGCGTATTATTTATTACAAGGTAATAGTAAATTTCACTACCAAAACCTTCGTATTATCAAAAATACAGGTCAATTTTCATACTGGGGTGTAACACACGAGTATATCCAAACACCAAAGAATACATCAATATATAGAATCCCAAAATCAATATTATTTATTAATGATATTGGCGACGGTGGTGCAAAGGCAGATAAATTTATTAGAGATATACGACTTTTAAAAGACGGTCTTGAGAAGAACCCAAATAATGACAGATATACATTTTACCTTGCGAATAGCTATAAAGATTCTAATCAATACGAACAGGCTATAGAGACGTATAAAAAAAGAATAGAATTAAAAGGATGGGAACAGGAAGTTTGGTATTCATATTACTGTATTGGATTATGCTATAAAGAATTGAATAATATGAAAAATGCTATTTTCTACTGGCTTGAAGGATATAATATTCTCCCCGAACGTATTGAGAACTTATACGAAATTATACATTATTATCGTAAGAACAGTAAATACCTCCTTGTTGATGTTTTTTATAATCAAGCGAAAAGGAGTCGTGATAAGATTAATGAGGAGAACCAATTGTTTTTTAAAAAAGACGTATATGATTATAAAATAGACTATGAGTTCTCAATAGCAGGGTATTATAGTAATCAACAAAATATAGATATGATAAAAGTGTTTATGCGGGTTTTAAATTATCCATTAGATAACAATATCAGAAATAACGTTCTATCCAATTACAAGTTCTACACGAAATCATTATCGGATGTGAAACTACCCGAAACCAATAATATAAAACTGATAAATGACACTTCATTTATGAACGAACATCAAGATATGTTTAATTCAACACCTTCAATATGTTATAGCGAGAACAATGACAAATTATATGTAAATACTCGGATTGTTAATTATTTTATAAATGAAGATGGTAGTTATAAAAATCTGGATGAAAATAATACGATTATAACTAAAAATATAATTAGTGTATTTGATATAACGAATGAAGAATGGACCAAAGAAAAGGAGTTTGAATTAGAATATAATACAAAACAAGATTGTATATATGTAGGGTTAGAGGATGTGCGTTTATTATCAAATTCAATGGGTGTATGTTTTAATGCGAATCGAGGGATTTCATATGGTAAAATAATGATAGAGACCGGCACAATTGATATAAATTCTCAAAAAGTGTCTTCATCCCTTGTATCAAAAAATAATCAGCAAGCAGTAGAAAAGAATTGGGTATTATTTAATACTACAACTGAAAAGGTAAAAGTAATATATAATTGGTTTCCTTTAATTATTGGTGAATACGTTCAAGACAAAGACACTACTACGGATATAAATACCTCTTTCTTTACTACAAATGTGATTGAAACACCGAATATATTTAAATTATTGCGTGGGTCAACAAATGGGGTTACTATAAACAATGAATTATGGTTTATTACACACTTGGTAAGTCACGAAAAAAAAAGACATTATTATCATATGTTTGTAGTATTGGACGTAGATACATTCAATGTAAAACGATATAGCGTTCCATTTACATTTGAAAAACAGCATATTGAGTATACATTGGGATTCGTATTTGATAAAAAAACTGATAACTTTATGATTGGTTATAGCACAATGGATAGAACTACCAATTATATAGAAGTTTCAAAGGGAAATATAGATGAATTATTTATGTAAGTTATTCTATTTCAGTCACTATAGCAGTTTTACAGCAACCAAAACTACGCCGATGCCATTGTGTAATACCATATTCTTTAATTCCTGACATATGGGTTTGGGTTCCATAACCTACATTTTTATCAAGACCATATTGTTCTGATAAAATTGGATATTTTTCACACATTTCTAATACATAATCATCCCTTGCGGTTTTAGCAAGTATGCTTGCTGCTGCGATAGCCATATATTTACCATCACCCTTTTCCACAGTAACATAAGGTATTTGTTGATAGTCATTCGTGCTCGCATCAAAATGACAATACGGTTTGAAATAATTACCATCTACAATCGCCATAAATTTTGACGTATTATGTTGACACCCAGTAGTATCATTTACTTTTAGTATAGACTCGCGAATGCAATTATGCATACCATCCATAACACACGCCAGAATATTTTTATTGTCTATTTCATTTGCTTCCGCATATTCAATATGCCATACTAGCGCATTTTGTTTGATGTATTCAGCTGCTTCGCGCAATTTTGTTTTTGAACTGAATTTTTTACTATCTTTGATATCCACACCAGAAAACAATTCTGGATTTTTAGGAAGAACTACTGAAGCAATATATACACGGCCAAACATACACCCACGACCGGCTTCGTCCATAGATATTTCATACAAATCCGCATTATCGCTATAAAAACGGTCTAATAACGGAGTTTCTTTTTTAACACGTTTCGTTTTAGTAGTTTCCATTGGTATTTGAAATATTTACAAAATTATTGTTTCTATTCAATTTTTCGTCACAAATTATTTTTCGTCATATAGTTTATATATAATGAAGAGTTTTAAGTTAACACCTCTAATCATTTTTTTAATATTACTCATAGTTTTAGCAATATCAATCTACCTGAGAAATTCCTACCTTGTAGAAGGTGTTGAGAACATGTTCAATGACAAAGGTCAATTTAGTGATTTTATATTACCTGAATATTCTCAAACATCTCCCTTGACACAATTAACCGAAACCATATTCTATGATAAGAAAAATGGAAACATTGTAGAGGCAGTTGTCGAATGGACCACTGGTGCTACAGATACTATTGAAGCCCCTGTTGTCGATGCTGAAGCCCCTGTTGCCGATGCTGAAGCCCCTGTTGTCGATGATGAAGCCCCTGTTGTCGATGCTGAAGCTCCTGTTGCCGATGATGAAGCCCCTGTTGCCGATACTGAAGCCCCTGTTGCCGATACTGAAGCCCCCGTTGCCGAAGTCCCTACTACTGAAGGACACGAAAACATGGAAGCTCAAACATCTACATTAAAGCGATTGATTATTACTCCTCGCAATGGAGCAGATAGTTATATTTATGATATTACAAAGACAGCCGAATGTGTTAAGAAGCCAACACAGGAGAGTTTAATCGATAATGTAGATACCACATATGGTTCGTGGAGTTATGTTAGTCAAAGCGAATTCGCCCCTGAAACCACCGTTTTTTATATGCCTTGGAAAAATGAAACATATTTAACTGTTTTTGAAAATGCTGATGGAAAAATGGTCCCTAAGGGTGTATTCCACTTTTCTAAAGAAAAGAGTAGTGTTGTAGATGTAAAACCAGTTGAACTCACTAACTATATCAATACTCAAGATGATAACAATAATAAATATGTAAAGGTTGAAAAATATGGAGAACACGATTTATATCAAGTAGATAAATTTGTGCTATATGACCTTGCTACTTCCAATTTAATTGTTCGCAAGGAGCATAACACCGGAAGTATTAATATCTATAATGGTATTGGTGATACAATCGCACTTGACAAGGTAAATGAAACATATGAGACTAATAAAACTCACGAGAATCAGGAAAAATTTGCTGAGCTAAAGGCGTGGACTACATTAGACGGACAAGGCGAGAACACAGTTATTTACATTAAAAACAACGATAAAACATTAGTAGCTGTTTGTGGATTTGAGTCAGGCACTATGGATTCTTTAGTATTAAAGAATGTAAAAAGATTCACTTTATACGGAATGGATAATGGTGATAAGATTGAGAAACCCACCCAAAGTGAGTGCGATAAGAAAAACGCAGAAAGCCAAAATAAAGATGGAGCTGCCAAAGTAAGTGAGGCAAAGTCTGAAGATTATATCCTAAAAACTCAAATTGTCCCTCCTGTATGCCCTTCTTGTCCTATGTGTCCTAAAAATGATGCTTGTACCAATTGTGGTGGTAATGGTGGGTGTGGAACCAAGGGAGCTGATGGCAAATCTATGGTTAAAGATGAAAAACAGGTAACTAAGGTTGTTGATGAAAATGGTAACGTAATTTCTGAAACAGTAGGTGAAGTAACTGATTTGGCACGTGATACCGCGAGTGGTGCTGTAGGACTAGCTAAAGAAACAGTAGGTGGAACAGTTGGGTTAGGTCGTGAAATAGTGGGTGGTGCTCTTGGATTAGGCCGTGAAATAGTAGGTAGTGCTACTGGATTAGTAAAAGGTGTAACTGGTGGTGCTACTGGTCTCCTTCGTGATGCTGGCAGTGGCGTTGTAGATATATTAACCCCCGAACAGCAACAGCAACAGCAACAGCAACAGCAACAGCAATCTGGTGGTCGTATGGCATATCAACAAACCGGTGGAAATCAAGGTCAAAATTATGGAACTAATAATAACTTCACCAGATTTGGTGCCTTACCAGAAAGACCTAGTAATTTTATACCAAGAACCGCAAATTTCAGTGCTTTTGCTTAAATAAAAATAATATTTTATTGATACATAATATTATTCGTATGAAATGAGTTATAAAAATACTATTATAATATAACAAATAAGGAACATGGACAAAATAATTAATAATGCGGAATTAACCAGAGTTTTTGAAAGGCAAACCACGACTGAAAATATAAAATCCATATTAAGTGAGTTTGATAAGAAGCGCAACGAATTAACATACAAAAAAGGTATATATATATATGGTTCGCCTGGGTCAGGTAAAACCGCATTCGTAATGAACCTATTAAAAGAATTAGATTATGACGTAATAAAGTATGATGCGGGTGATGTTCGTAATACCGGATTAATCAATACAATCACGAGCAATAACATATCAAATCGAAACGTGCTTGATATGATGACACGTAAAGTGAAAAAAATAGCAATAGTAATGGATGAAATAGATGGTATGAATAATGGGGATAAGGGTGGTATTACTGCATTAATAAAATTAATACGTCAAAAGAAGACAAAAAAGCAAAAATTAGAGAATTCTACAATGAACCCAATTATATGTATAGGTAATTACTGTATTGATAAAAAAATTCGCGAATTAATGAAAGTATGCAATACATTTGAATTGAAATTACCAACAATGGACCAAATAAATCATATACTAGTAACTATGTTCCCAGATTTAAATAATCATAATAATCAAGAAAAGAAACAAACACTATTACAGTATATACAGTGTGATGTGCGTAAGCTGAACTTTGTATATGATATTTATAGCAAAAATCCGTCGCTTCTTGAAGGTGATGCTTTATCATTAATATTTCAAAAAAAGTCTAGTAATGAAGATTCAAAACGAATTACACAGACACTAATTAATAATTATGTTCCATTAAACCAACACAACCGGGTTATGAATGAAACTGAAAGAACTATTGTTGCTTTATTATGGCACGAAAACATAGTTGATATGATAGAAAATTATGATAGACGTAAATCTATACCGGTATATCAAAAAATATTGGATAAAATATGTTATGCTGATTATATTGACAGGATTACCTTTCAGAATCAAATTTGGCAATTTAATGAAATGAGTTCCCTAATGAAAACCTTCCACAATAATAAAATTTACCATGATAACTTTCCAGAAAATAAAAATAAATTTGATAATTCGGAAGTCAGATTTACAAAAGTATTGACAAAATATTCAACCGAATACAATAATATGATGTTTATCTATGGATTATGTCAAGAATTAGATTTAGATAAGTCTGAACTACTTTTTATGTTTCAAGAAATACGATTAATGATGAGTAATGAAATAACAAATGATACTGACAAAATATTTGAGAATTATAACATTAATAAACTGGATATACAACGAATGTATAGATATATGGATAAAAGTGTAAAAAAAGACGTGATAGAAATTGTAGATGATAATGAATAATGTGTAATTGATGAAATTTATATAATTTCATCAATAGTCAGAGAAACTAGTCGCCATTATTGATATGAGCGGGTATTTCTGAAATAGTTTTATCAATATTATTTTTAGATTGTAATGTGGTAATGGTAGTATTCGCGGAGATTAATTGTGTTTCAATTAATTCATTTCGTTTGGTAAGAGCGTGTATTTGTGATATAAGTTGTTGTTTTTCTTCAGCTTCGTGTTTATTGACCGACGCGATAAGTGGCTGTTTATTAGTTTTATTTAGTTCAATAACTTTTTGTTGTAGTAATTGAGTAAATCGTTGAAGCTCTTCATTCTTCTTGGTAAGGTCAAGAATCTGTTGTTTATGTTGTCCCATAATTTGGACGACCTGTTGGGATGTTAGTTGGACGGGTGGTTGACCTTCACGTGTAAGCATAATTGGTCCATTTTGCGATTTTTGTTTCTCTTCGTAGTCTTTAATCATTTGTGCACGCGTTGCTTCAATCTCTTTAATTTGTTTGAGCACATCTGGTTTCATTTCTGGCTTTCCAGGGTCATATTTATCTAACAACCCATCAATGTCTTCCATAAAGAACTTTTTAATGTTGCTTTCGTATTTATTTTGTATGAATGTATCTACGGTTTTGGACGATTCTTTGAAATATTTAGGGTCTTGTTTTTGGTCGAACATTTTGCGTTTATCAAATGTATTGTGTTCGTGAGAAAATACAAGAATACTCTTTAATGGGTCAAGTTGAACGAATGGGATGGTATAACCTTTTAAAAATGCCTTCTCTTCAGCTAAAGCAGCGTGGTCCTCATATTTGGTTTGTTCTAATAATTTAGTCCTAAACGCAAATGTCCCTGCGGTTGCGTGATTTGGTCCATAAGGGCCACATTGTATCATCTTATTCATCCCTTTAAAATACACGTAAATTTCACTAGAACCAGCACATAGTGCTTCTGGATTTGATTGAAGTCGTTCTACGGCGTGAGAAAAACGGTTGGGAGGATAGTAATCATCATCATCCATATAAACAATGATAGACCCTCTTACGTGTTTATGCATATAGTTGCGTTTTTCACCCAGAACCATTTTTTTCTCTATTTCAAAATATCGTATTTGAGGAATATCAGATGCTACAATTAAATCTTTGATTTTATCGGTTCCGTCATCTACGATAATCCATTCAATTCTATCTTTGGGATAATCTTGATTACGAAAGCAGTTAAACATATTCTCAATGAATGGGCGACGATTGAATGTAGGAGTGCATATACTTATAAGAGGATACTTATCTACTGATTTATTCTCATTTTCTCCCATAATTATGGATAGTAATATTATTAGTATGTATTTATATTTGTAATTACAAACTAATATATTTTGTTGTTTTGTTATTTTTCCAACTATTTCAGATTTGATAGTATATCCATACCGGCTTTCAATCCATCTTGAATTTTATTATTGTCATTGACATTTAGATTGTCTGCCATTTTAGTAAAGGTTTCTTTTTGAGGAATAGGTAAATTGTTAGCAATATTATTTATAGTGTCAGTTGTAGGAATTAATTCTAGGTTAGGTATATTTATAGGGTTTCTCGTAGACGTTTCGTTAACAGTTGGTGGTGTGATATTTTCCTCAGTTGAAGGTTGTTGTTTGTCACTATATACAACTTGAAGAATATTAATTATAGAAACCATTATTATACACGCTAACGTAATAACCGCGATTAACGTTTTAAGCGCACTGTTCTTAATATTTATTCCAGAATCAATTAAAGCATACAACATTACACTCAGAAATCCGAGCCTAATACAATTATCATATATGTAGTTAAATATCTTAATCATGTAATTTATAATTTTTTCAAAGAAACTGAGCGGATTACATGTGGTATGACGACGTTCCTCTGGTTTATATCTATTCAAGAACTCATCAAATTTAGCTTTTGTATGTAATATATTAGATCCATTATAAAATAGTCCAAAGAATGTATGGAACAATATATAACCGATTAATGTGGCTGTCGCTAATGGTATTCCTACAAAAATTAAATATACCAGGTGAACCACTTTTTCTACCCAAAACATTGGGTTCAAAAATTTAGCAAATAAAAAAAGTCTTCCAATTGGTAATATCGCAGCTATAGGATGAGTTTCCATAAATGTTAGTATAAATAATATAGCACTAACTGTGTAAATAATAATAGGCAAAACACCGGTAAATTCCAATTTTGCAAGATCTACTATTACATTTTTAATAGCTTCTCCTGAGCCATTTACCATAAATACAGATGCGGTTAATATAAACATAAACAATGATATTAACACAGCATCATACGAGTTTTGTGATCTTGGGTCATCTATTTTAGACATAATAGTATCTGGTATCCAGTCAATAATGGATTTTTTAAAAAAATCGGTAAAGAATAATGGTATATCAGTAAATAATTGTATGAACGAGGAAAATGGGTCATACGAAGCACGCTTGTTAATATAATCTCTTGGAACATTCCATACATTTACGCGAAGATCACCTTCATTTCTATAAAACATAATAAAACACCAATTGTATACACCGATAGATGCGACTATTATTGCTAACATCCAATTAATATATTTTTTTAGATGCCCTTTGTCAGAATTAATATGTTTACCGTTACTACTTGCTGCTTTTGTAAAGTTGAATATCATTTTATCATACCAATCGGTCATTTTTTTATATGCGTCTTCAATTAGTTGAGCGAATGAACGTGATTCTAAAACCGCTGCCTTTTTTCCTCCTTCGTAAATGTTATCATCACCAGTCCAGTCATCATCCCGAAACGTAAACCCTTCTTTTTGGTTTGATTGCGACGGTTGAGTGTTTGTTTTTTCGTGAACATTAACTAATGGTTCAATATTTTGAATGTTTAATATTTTTTTTCGTTTCTTAATATTCTTTATTTTATTCTTCATATGTTCGGTTTGAAAGTTAGTGGATTCCATATCTTTATTGTCATCACTAAATACTTTATTACTATTCCCGGGTTCTTTCATTATATAGTATACAATTATTTGTTATACTATATAAATCTTAATAAAATGAAAATAACACGCAATAAATGAATTACCTTGAATGTAACATACCACAAGAACCACCTATGAATGATAATACATTGTATCTCTCTTCATATAGGGTCATATTGTAATTATAGTCATATAATCTCCAATTTTCTTTACGAAAACCAATTGGGTTCCCTTCACCATCACAAATAACATCAAAACTGGAATTAATATTATCAATCGGCGGAACATACGTCGTAATGTCTAACTCTATATTTTTGAACTTACTTAAATTAATTGCTCCAGACGGTTGATACTCAAATGGGCTTGTATCCAAACAAAAGTTATAACAATAAATTCCGTCTTTTGCAGAACCCTTTGTTCGTGTGTATTTTTCAATATAATCATAAATACCACGAGTTAACATATTTTCACGATAACTACCATCTAGTTGTATACCCATTGTTTCAAGTATTTCCTTTCTATTCTCTACCGCAAAATTACCTGTAGTTAAATATCCAGTGACAAGTAAATCAACCGGGTCTACATTTGGAAAGGCACCTTGAGTGTTCATATTAGTATATGGTACACTACCCACTGGCAACATTTTATACGGCCAGTTTGTATAATTACTCCATTCATTTCGCAAATTCACATCATTTCGCTGTAAGTTCCACATCCAACTCGAAACCATACCTGGAGGTGATTGTAATTTAACTTTCCGAGTTCCCGTGATATTTTCAAATGTATGTCTAAATACATCTTTAACCAAATAGACTTGGTCTTTTCTAGCAAATAGTTCTGCTTCTTCCTTGGAAAGAAAGCAGTATGTTGACATTAAATGAACGTCGGCATTCCACGAAGAAAGTGTATTTTGATAGTTTTCGGCAGATATTTCTAATGAAGGAGGAGTCTGTAAAAAACGATACATTTGAAAACGGGACTCCCCAAAATTAGGCTTTATATATGGGAAATTATTCTTTGAATCAAATACATCACGCACTTGAATTAAGTCTTGGATAGGCCTAAATGTAACGTTAATATGAAGTTCTTGATATTGGAGAGCGATTAGGGGAAACGCACACGAACTATTCAATGTAAACCAAGTATTAATAGGGATATATAGATTTCTTCCCCGGATGGATGGTTCGGAACCCGCAGCATTTTGCGTATAAATAGAAGACGGATATGAATTAATACGTCCATTACAGTTTGCAGGGTCATTCAAATCAGGAACATTTCCAGTCATCTTATTAAATAACTCCTTTTTTTCAGCATTAAAATCACGCTCAACCATCATAGAAAGGTATTCGCCTGTATATTTTTGAATAGTCAATGCTCCGCTTGTAATTTCTATCTCTTGAATCATAGATGCTCCAATGTTTTCAATCCACCTAAAATCATAAGGAGCCCATCGGCACCCAGTGTCATTACCATCAACTAAGTCGGGGATAGTATTTGGTCCTTCTTGTGAAAGTATTGGTTTAGGTAATGGATGATGTATAGGGCTCCATATATCTGGTAATGTAACTACTATGTATGTATCCATTAATAATTCAGCGTGTCTTGGTATCTTAAACTGAAAAGTAGATGGTTCAGTTAAACGCAAATCTCTTGCTCCATTATAATCAATACGAAATTTTTGAAGTCCAAAATTACTATATTTACAATAAGTTACTTTAAAGAATGTTTTACTTGGATTTCCTGTTAAAAATAGATTAGCATTTCCTACGGCAGCAATGTTTAGTAATCCACCAGCCATTATTATAGTTTATATATAATTACTATTATATTTGTTAGTAGTTATATAATAAATCTTCAATATATATATAAATCTCAAAATGAATAAATCCCAAGGTATATTGTTATTACTAAGTATTTGTATATTCGTATATGTGATCTATCGTTTTATATGGAAACGTAATATGATATCAAGGATAGTTAACAAATTACAATGTAAATCACTAAAATGTAAATCTAGATGTAAGAATCCCGAATGTAAATGTAATACGATAGAAGGATTTGATTTATTTGGAACCGCTGAAGGTGAATATAATAGTTTAATAGATTCAGAACCAACAAGCATTGTATCATTACCTCCTGATGACTTTTACATTTCATCCAAGAACAAAGAAACCCCTGTATTGAAAGACTACGTTATCAAATCATCTTATAATAGTGCGGTTACTGGAGAATATGTAAATATAGATATGGTTAAATATTTATTAAAAAGAGGAGTCCGTTTATTGGATTTTGAAGTAATGTTGATTGATGACGCACCAATGATTACATACACAAATGATAAGAATCTAGAAACAATTGATACAACCAATACATTATTGTTGAATAATGTCTTTAGTATGTTAACTACATTTGCTTTCGTTCAACCAACACCCAATGTAAATGACCCACTATTTATCCATTTAAGAATAAAATCAGAAGAAGATGATACAAGACTTTACCGTTTAATATCAAAGGCAATTGATTCAACTATGAAATCCAAATTATATACAGGTGAAGTTACTAAACAAACAAAAATGTCAGACTTACAAGGGAAAATAGTTATTATTGTTGACAAAACCCTTGACCGAAATTATAAAAAGAACTCGATATGCAGCTCAAAAGAAAGAAATTGCTACAGTCTATCTAATCTTGTGAATTTAGAGAGTGGTTCAGATGACTTATTCTTACATAGATACACAGAATTATTGAATTTAAGTTACGACCACGTGCGTGTGGAAGATAAATGCGGATTGTGTACGAGCACGAAAAATATGAGATTAGTTATACCAGACACCATTAATAATAATACGAAAAATCCAGATATCGATGATTTTGTATTGAATTATGGAGCACAGTTTGTATTATATAAATTCTATTCAAAAGATGATGAATTAGAAAAATATGAACGGATGTTTGATGATAATAAAGGTGGTATAATTCCTTTAGCATATACTATAGACTATCTGAAAAAAAATTAAATGCAGTAAAATAATGTGTAATTATTGTATATACTAATGGGTAAATACAATAAGAATAAGTCACAAAAATCAAAAAAGACATTTTATCCAGCTGAATGCACGAATAAAATGACATTTCAAGAATGCGAAATGGCTGTATTACGAAGTGCTATCAAAGAAAATAAAAAAGCATCGGGTAAAAGAATTGTCAGTGATGAAGACGTCCAAAAAATGATAAAAATAGTTGAAGAATTTATTATGAAAAAAAAATTAGTCTGTTATGGTGGTACTGCTATTAATAACATCTTACCTGAAGAAGCACGTTTTTACGATAAAGAGGCAGAAATACCTGATTATGATTTCTTTTCATCAAACGCAATGAATGATGCCAAAGAGTTAGCTGATATATACTATGATAATGAATACACTAACGTTGAAGCAAAAGCTGGTGTCCATTATGGAACATATAAAGTATTTGTAAATTTTATTCCCATCGCAGATATAACTCAATTACCCAACCAATTATTCGACGCAATTAAACGCGATTCTATAAAACGGTCTGGTATTCATTATACTCCTCCTAATTATTTGCGTATGTCAATGTATTTGGAATTATCTAGACCCGATGGGGATGTATCTCGATGGGAGAAGGTATTGGAGCGTTTAAATTTATTAAACAAATATTATCCATTAACCGCATCTGATTGTGACGATATAGATTTTCAAAGAAAAATGGAGCTGGATATGTCAGAACAAGAACAAATATATTTAACTACTAGAGATGTTTTTATAGATGAAGGTGTTGTATTTTTCGGTGGATATGCGAGTGGATTATATTCAAAAAAAATGAAGAATGGCGATAAACACGAATTACAGAAAATACCTGATTTCGATGTTCTAGCTGAAGATATAGAGAAAACCGCATTAATATTAAAAGAACAACTAGAAGACGATGGAGTAAAAAATGTTAAAATAAAACGAAATGACGCGATTGGCGAAGTAATACCTGAGAATATAGAAGTTTCAGTAGGAAAATACGATATTATAGCTATAATACACAAACCTATTGCTTGTCATAGTTATAATGAACTCACCATTCAAGATAGAGTTGTAAAAATCGCTACAATTGATACAATAATGAGTTTATATTTGAGCTTCATTTATGGTGATAGAAAATTACACGACATACGACTATTGTGTATGGCAAAATATTTGTTTCGTATTCAAGAAAAAAATAAATTAAAACAACGAGGCATTTTAAAGCGTTTCACAAACCAATGTTATGGTAAACAAACAACCATAGAAGATATTCGGTCTGAAAAAACCCAAAAATTTAAGGAGTTGAAGAATAAACAAACATCACCAGAGTACCAAGAGTGGTTTTTAAAATATACTCCTTGCGAAAAGAAAGCGAATACTGATGTTGATAAGAAAAAAACACAAAAACAAACATCTAAAACTGTGAAAAAGAAAACGAAAACTGATAATAGTAATAAATTATTAAAAATATTAGGATTATAGACTAATTAGGAAGTTAGTAAATTTGGTGATTGTGTAGTATATGCTACCAAAAATCCAACTTTTAAACACTAATCCGTAAAAATTAAAATTACCATCATCATTATAAATGGATAAAAACGAAAACCGTTTGAATATATATGCATTTATAATGGGAAGTTGAAATAAAAAGTATAATATACTTACGAAAATGGGGACTTGTAAATCACTCAAAATATCATCTATTTGTTGATTGCGGTCATTTTCTCTTTCGTGTTTTTGAATATGTTTATCAGTAAATTCTTCATATTCTCTAACATAATCATTACTTACTCTTTCTTTTGGTATGTAATTAGGTTGGATTTGTTCGTCTTGGGCGTATTGTGTAGTATCTTGTTGTATATGACGAGATGGTAGGCGCTGTTGTTGTGAAGGCATTATCATTTCTCGTTGTTCTTCACTTAAAAATTGAGGAACTTGTTGAGTAGCAGAATTGTTAGAAAAACTTTCTTGTTGAGGACTGATAGGTTGCTCTGGTGGCGACATTATAGGATTTTGGTCTGATACACCATATGGATTGGGATGGACGTTAATAGGAGTATAATTATTTGGTAATTCTGATGGCTTTGATGGTTGTTGCTGGTTCATCGGACGTTGTTGTTGTTGCATATGTTGTGAATTAGGGTCTGGCAAATCTGAAATTCGGGTGGTTGTATTCTCCATTACTATACAATATGATATAAGTAAGATTGTATAGTTTTACGAATGGTTCTAAATATATTAGATTATTCAGTTACTTGTGGTTTATCTGATATGTTAATAATGCGTTTTGTATTATCACATTTTGAAGAAGTTGTTGTATATTTATAACATTTATTATCGTGTTTAAACACTTTGTTCTCAATTTCACTAATAATTGGTCCATTAAATTGCAGACAATTCTTATCCGTACACGCCTTTCTAAATAAAGTAGCAAGTCCTAAACCAAGCAATATTGAGATAAATGTTTGTCCTAGTTCAGTGTGTAATAAACGTTGTAAATTCATAATATACATTACGTTCATATAAATAATTATTCAATATCTTATACTGGAATATCTTCCTCATCTGTGTCAATATCTAATGATAAACTATTACGTCCGTCATTTTCATCATCACTCTGTAAAATGATTTTATCAGAGTGACGATGAAAATATTCAACAATGCGACTTGTAATACTTTCAGGGGTTTTGCTCTTATTAAAAAGATATTCATCAGTATCTTCTGTGTTTTTTGGTGAGTGCTTTTCTATATAATTATTACTATTAGTAGATACTCTATTCTTGGTAGAGTTATGTGTAATTTTGTCTGTATCCTCTACTTTTTCGTTTAGCTCTTCTTCTTTTTTTTTTTTTAGCTCTTCTTCTTTTTTTTCTTTTTGCTTTTTTTTTTTTTTTTTTTTTAGCTCTTCTTCTTTTTTATATTTCCACCGTTCATCCATATATTTTTGTGTAATCTTCACCTTATTTTCTAGTGTTTTACTTTGTAATCTTAATGCGTATCTTTCTGGATGTCTAAGACGGTCATATGATACACCTAATGATGAATTTTGTTTTACATATAATGGTGGAGCCAACTCTATTTTATTTATCCATCCATTTTTATGCATACCAGTAGCACTACGTTTATACAAGAATAATTCATCCATATCAGCTAGAATATCATATACAAGGTCAGATGGGTCTTCTGGTCTACTACGACTCTTTATTTTTTCATACTCATTGAATTTTGCTTCTAAGAAATCCTTACCAGATATTTTACGGTGTTTTCTATCAATAGAAATCATCTTATATATATCAATACTTATCCGGTAATATTCTTTATGGGTAGCCAACTCTGTTTCCATTTTATCTTGATACTTCATAAACATTTCTATACCCGTAATTATTCCACATAATAATGAAATACTACTACTAATTATTGAAATTATGTTCTGTTCTAAGTGTTCTTGCAGACCAACTGACGCAAATGTATTTATTCCGCTTAAAATTATAATAGGGATGCGGAACCATTTTACCTGACTTTTACAATGTTGATATTTAAATTTATGAAAATTACTCAATTGACAGCAGTTTATTCTTAATTTGTCTAAAACCTTTTCAATATTATTCGTCCAGGTATTTTGAGTATTTTTATGTATAACTTCTTGAATACCAACCGAATCATCAGTATCTTCATTATGATTAGTCATATTGATAATTATGTAGATATTTTTCTTTATTTTACATACGCAACCGTAATTATGTAAAATAATGATTAGCTTTGAACCGGTATCTTGGTTATTTCACTGTCATTTTTGGGACAATCTACCTCATTCTGTTTAAATTGGAAACACGTGTCGGTCTTGTCCTTATATTGCAGCACGTCTATATTCTCAGGAGTAGGATAAACATAAATTTTACGTGTATCAGGCATAGTAATATATACCGCAAATAATCCGAACGCTAAACTAATTATAAAAACGTTTAATTTGACGTACTTAAAAAGTCCCATTTAATTAAACTATACAAAGATAAGAATATTTACGAATTTACTTCTTGCTTTTCTTCTTCTTCTTTTTAGGTTTGGTAGTTGTCGCTTTTTCCAATTCTTCAGCTTCCATATCTTTCAGTAGATCAGGATGAATAAACGACTTTTCTTGTGAAGAACCTCCATCAAACTTGAATACCAGGTTATTTCCGTCTTTCTGCTCTAAAGAGTACTTTGCTATTAGTTTTTCTTGTTCGTCAATTCGCTGTTGAACCAACTCTGCCTCTTCTCTTGCTTTTCCTAACATTTGTTCTTTCTTGGCTGAATGGCGTTTCATCATGTCTTCCTTTAATTTTGAAGATTTTACCATACGGTCAATCGCATTTGTATCCATTTTCATATTTTTACCCATACCACCCATGCTTTTTGCCATTTTTGCAAACATCTCTGACATTTCAGCCCCTCCAGTAGATTCTTTCATTTTTCCAAGGAGGTCACCTGCCTCTTTCATCAGTTCTTCGCGAGAAATTTCTCCATTTTTCATTTTTGCGTCTAATTTACCAGTTACCGACTTCATTAGCCCCATTATTTTAGTAGGGTTTTTCATAAGCTTCTTCATAATATCTTGAGGATTCGCATTTTCAGCATTATCTCCCAACAACTCAGTAAAGTCTCCAGAAATCTCTTCGGCCATCTCTTTAGCAAGTGAACCTATCTTGCCATTAAATAGTGTATGTAAATGTTCATGCATGTTTTCCATGTTAGGCATACCATTCATATTAAATGGTGGTGGTTGTTCTTGACCGGTAGAATCAGAACTTTCAGGGCTTTCATTTTTACCCATATCTTTGAAAAAATCAGTAAGGCCTTCCATAGTCTCACCTAGCTTTGCTTGTAAATCACTTTCATCTATCCCTTCAAACATATTCATAGTATCGCCGAATTTGCTCTTATCCTTTACGCTACCTACTACTGTAAATAAAACCAATTGTAAATATTTCCATATTGTCTTACGAATATTTTCAGTAACTCCCTCGGAATTATAAAGAATTTTAAAATCTACATCTGGTAAAAAATTTACATTCGTGTCTTGTTTATCTGAAAAAATATCTGCGTTTTGGTATAAGATATCAAAAAAACGTTCTGGATATACTTCCATACAGTGCTTATATAACTCATCTTTGGATTGACCTTCTATATCATTGGTTAAATTCGACCATTTATTGGCGTATTCCGGAAACGTTGTTGATAAATCATTAGCAAAATCATTAATTACTGTAACAAAATTTGTAGGCACTTCAACGGATTCCATCGTATTGTATGTATATTTATAATATGCGGAAAATCTGTTTAACTTCTTTTTGTGTAAATTACTTATGTTCACGTAGAAAGTATTCTTCCAATACATCTATTGTTGAATCCTTACTTTTTGTAATCCCAGTATGATTTCCACGCACGTGTGTATTTTCGTTGCTTCTACGAAGAACTGGACGAGTAATATGTGATAAGTTTATGGGATTGTCATTAGTCGTGTTTGTGTATGAAGTTGTTTCAATCGGACACGAATATGTTCCTACTAATTCTGGTTTTGAAATAGTAATGCTTTTATCTATAGTATCAGGTGTGCTTGTATTTGATGACATATCACTTATAGTTGTATATATTATATTATTACCTTTTCTTTTATTTTTCATACTTTCAATTTTTCACCATAAAATTGAAAAACTAAATAATTATGGAATATGGTTAAAATAATATTAGAACAAATATGTCTACTATCCAAATTTATATTCCTCGCATTCTTGGTTCGGTTACCAAACCAGAAATATTGTCGGCATTTCGTCGTATGGATATAGGGGATGTAACTGACATAGATATGAAGTACAAAATAAATGAAAATAATAATAGATACTATTACGCTTTCATTAGTATTAAATTATATGCTACTCAACAAGCTACTAAATTTAAAAGTAATGTGCACGAATATGGAATGATACGACTACTATATGACGAAGAGGCAGCTCAATATTGGGAAGTTAAGCATCACATAGATAGAAATAAACGAGTTAATTTACCTGACATCAAAAATGTTCCATTCTTTAGATATATCACGCTATCTGATAAGAACGACAACAAAGAGAATAACAACCAATATTCTGAAAGTAAATATAAACCATATAATATGTGGGAAACTTCATTTGACTTATTAAATGAACGGACTGCTGTTGATTTCTTATGTTAGAATATTTGAGGATTCACATATTCGGCGTCATAATATAATAAACTTTTTATGTCATGAAAGTATATACCATGGCAAATAATTTATCTCATAATCTTGAAAAGTTAAAATCCACTTTTCATAACATATTATTATTACGCAATGACGTAACTAAAATAAAAACACAAATAAATACAAAAATAATGGATTTGAAAACAATCTACGGAGAACTCTCTAAAAACACAACTAAAAAGGCTTTACTCTTCAGTTTAGACTCCTTTTTTTTCCAATATAAATTATTTTCAGTTGAATTAGAAAACATAGACCGATTCCGCATATTATTAAATAATAGGATGTATTGTGACTATTATAAATTATATACACTTATCGTTAATTATATTAAGGATAATAGTGATGACTTGGGTGCCGACAAAATCGATTTTTATATATTCCCTCCATATAAGGATTTAGACCCATTCCAAGAATATAATTTAGATGACATTAAACATATACACGAAGACATTATGAAATATATAAATTTTTTATATGAATGTTATGAAGTAAATCAAGGAAAAATAACAAATTATAACAGTAAAACGCGCATTGGGTTCTCTATTTCGAATTTACTTAATACATTAGAACACGAAAATTGCGTGTTAAAGCAACAAATATCGTTATACGTTAATTATTTATCATTCTTTCATATATCTCAGACGAAACATTTAAAGACATTATTAACTCGTCTTAAAGAATTTGACAATGAAATTGAAGATAATGTTAATGGAAATCATGCGTATTCTGTAGATGATGTTGAAGAAGCAGATGCTCTTCGTAAGTTTGATTATAATGAATACGATGAACCTCCTACTATCACAATGATAGAACCTGTAGACGAAAGCTCATCTGTTTCTATACAACAATTTAATACTACTGAAAATGATACTACTACTGAAAATGATGCTACTACTGAAAATGATGCTACTACTGAAAATGATACTACTACTGAAAATGATGCTACTACTGAAAATGATGCTACTACTGAAAATGATACTGTAAATATAACATTAGTTCCAGAGAATACAGATGAGACAAATACATTGTAGAATAATAATTCTTGTAATTTTGTAATTTTGTAATTACAAAATAGAATATTGTGTAAATGTATAGCACAATTTCGTATGGACGCAACTGGTGAAAAAACAATTGAAAATAAAAGTTTAGATGTGAATGAAGAAAAACAAAGTATACGTGGAAGGGGGAATCCTATGGATGATAAAATTGTATGGTCTCCAGATAACGAGACAATATTAGTAGAATGGTGTGATATAGCACAATGTTATAAATGGTTAAATTTTAGAAGTCATACTAAACTCGCCAGTCAACAAGCTTGGTTTACTATCCCAGCTATCATTTTATCTACAATTACAGGTACCGCATCTTTCGCACAAGAAACATTCCCACCAAATATTAAAGATTACGCACCCGCAATAATTGGTAGTATCAATATTTTAGTAGGTATTTTAACCACAATTCAACAATATTTAAAGGTATCAGAAAAAAATGAAGCACATCGCGTGTCAGCTATAGCGTGGGATAAGTTCGCACGAAACGTTCGTATCGAGTTAGCAAAAAAACCAGAAGAACGTGACAAAGCGGGGCATTTTATAAAAGCGTGTCGTCTTGAATTTGATAGATTGATGGAAACCAGCCCTTCTATTGAAAATCATGTCGTTAACGAATTCAAACATAAATTCAAAAACAAGCCTGGATTTGATAAAGTAAAGAAGCCAGATATATGTGATACGATTGTTAGCGCTGAAGAAACACGTAATCAATGGTACAAAGATATTAACCATTCTTCTGCGTTTGATAACGAAGCCGCCGAAGCGGTTAGAGAAAGGGACAATTTCATCTTGGAACAACAACGTTTGTTAGCTGAAAGAACGAATGAATTAATACGACACGAAGACATTAAAATGGAACAAGAAAATAATAAACTATTAGAAATACAAGAAACAGCAAGAAGAATACGCGAAGAAGAAGATAAATATAACTTACACGTTGAAACAATTATTCAATATATTAATGGATACGAAGAAGTTTACGCAAGAAAACCATTAGAAGAAGACATTATGAACAATTTCAAGGATAATATTGATAAAAATGTGCTGGAAAAATTCTTAGCTGGGTATATGAAATAATATCTAATATAAGTTAACCTAAAATATATTAGATATGTGAAAATAAATTATTGTCCTTTACCGACCAACATTCTATATTATTATAAGAGAACCTGATACAAGATTTGTCAGTAATATATTCTACTTCGGACTTTGTAAAATTTGTATGCAATATATAATTCGCATCGTTCGTGAATAAACCATATCTCTCATACATATTATCATTTAAAATATGGTCGGTTGAGAACATTGTAATATTACCAAATATAGGATGAGATATTTTATCAGATATTAATGACGTATGTAAGCTTCCTGTAGTTTCGATATTATTATAGTTATCGTCTGATTTATCGCATATATACACACATATTGGGTATTCTATTATGTCATTGTTCTCAGTGTATATATTTTTAATGTCTGGGTTATTAGAGAATATATCAATAACAATATTACATATAGGTATGTTGTTTGACGATTTTTTGTTTATGATTTCATCTACAATTACCCACGAATATTCTTTATTTTCAGGGATTTCAATATCAATAACAGATGTATCTATAAATATATATACTTTACTTCCTTCATTCACATAGCCTTTATAATATTCAATTGAATTATCATACGTAATACCAAAATTATTTTTTAGATATTGAGAACATTGTTCCGGAATAAAGGTTTCTTCGTCATATTCTTCGTTATCTGATGATATATTAAACAAATCGTCTTCTTCATCATCCTCTATAAATGGTATTATATCATCAGTTTCACTATCCGAACTACTACTATCGCTGTCATTGTTCTCAATTATTGAATTTTCATTTGGAAATTTCATTATATTATTGTTGTTATTCATCAAGAATTTAACATATGGTTTATCACTATCGTCTATAATATTGTATAATACGTAATTCAATTCTGTATCTATTTCAACCTCTATTATCTTATTTAATGGGTCATCGTTCAAATATTTATATCCAACCTGTTCCATATCAATGCTAATGTCCTTTGTTTTACCTTCATCTATATTATTGTATATAGATGGTGGATTTACATCATATATGGTTGTTGTTGGTTGTATTTGTTTCATAAACTTATTATTTATTATGTTCTCTATTTCCGGCTTTATTGATATCATTGTATACAATATAAATTGATATTATCTTGTGAAAATAAACTTGTAAAACTACATAAAGATATTGTTAGTAAAGTCATTATAACACACGTTACTATAGACACTACTATTTTCTAAATGTCCGATTACGACAACAACTCAACCCGCTCACTTCACGACGATGATAACGCCTACATGCGTCAGCTCGACAATGATAACTGTTCGGTTGTTACTGATGACCTTTCCGAAAAGGTACCTGAGAAACAGGTAGGCAGAATGACTCGTAAAGGATGGAAATATGATGAGGTCAAAATGCTTGACCCTGGATACCACCGTATTGTAAGAGCTCATGATGGTATCAAAACTAAGACCGAGGTATATTCTACTTCATTTATCCCCGGGACTATGATTCGCGATGCGATTACCGGACATAAATATACCAACTATTTTGTTGGTTCATTGAACGAAGAACTTTTCTTCAAGGTTAAAGATACAAGCGGTTATGTAGGCAATGGTTCATTTTGCCTATACTATGACAGTCCGGAACAATATGAGAGACATATGAAAACAACTGTCTCTGTAAAGGAAAAAAAGGCATGGACTGATAGATTTGTATTGGCACGATCGAGATTGGAATTAGATTTCGAATAAAAATATGTATTTAGGCATAATATTATTATAAAATATCATAATTATATAACATTATAACCCAACAAAATGAACAAAACTATTATATCTTGGACACACTACGTATATGTTACTATTACCGCATCCGTATTAGCATATGTAACTGTGATGGATTCTTATTCCTCATCCGAAGAAGATTCCGCAATAAATATGCTTCCAAATATAGATACTATATCTAATTCACAAAGTCCAGACGTTGATGAAATACTTGAACCAGAAATAGTCGAGGCTGAAATAGTTGAACCAGAAATAGTCGAGGCTGAAATAGTTGAACCAGAAATAGTCGAGGCTGAATTAGTGAATGAAGAGCCAATTAAAAATGATGCCGAACCAACACAACAATCTCAATCTGGTTCTTCCGGAGGAAAATTGAAGAAAAATAAAACAAAAACGAATAACAAAAATAAAAAAGTAAATAAGACTCGCAGTCGCAAATAATTATATATAGGCAGTTTACATGTCTATACATAATCAAGTATATTTATCAGAACAACACGAATGCAGACGACTAATAAAGAATATTATTGATATGTATGATATACGGGACATATATATATCAATTGGAGGGAAAATAAATGAAGACGATAATTTTATAAATCATAATAATAACAGTATTTTCCAAATTATACCGTCGTATTTTAGATTAAGTGCTGGATCACAATTAGTTATAGTATTTGATGTATTTACTCAAGCAGATTTTGAACGTTGTAGTGAACGTATTAAGACTCATCTTATAACTGATACACATATCATTTTATGTAACCAATATTGTAACTGTAGTTTTATTCGTAAATTTATTCCATATATTATAAATATAGCTAGGCAAATAAATTGTGCGCCATCAAATATGGTAATTTGTAATTTTGTAAAATTCAAATATCAAGTAACCCCTGCGGAACAACAAAGTCTAGATGAGATACCAAATAATATATATGCCATATTAATAAACCCTTTGTATAAAGATTACATTGAAAGTTTTTATGAATGGTTTGGTTACAATTCATATTTATATAATTTCATATATAAATATAAATACTACAAAATATATCGGGGTGCATATAGCTCATTAAATCTCTTATCAGACACAATCAAAACAATGGGTATTAATAAAAATTATCAACTTACCATTTCAAACCCACAGGTTTTAAATTTTTGGAATTATATATATGATTTTACACATCCTAACAATAAATTAACCTCAATATATCAATCATTTTCAGAAGATGGGAAAATCAAAGTAGTTCCTCGCACCGTATAAAAAAATCAGCCAATTCATCTTTATTAGAATTATTATGAATCTCATCTGGAATGTAACTGTCATTATCTTTGTGATAACATAAAATAGCAGGAATTCCCGCGAACATCTTTTTTGTTTTCAAGAAAGCAAACACATCAAAGTTAACATCAATATCAATAACGGCACATTGGACGTTATCGGGCATCTTACTAAATTTATCCATTACATCTCCTTCTATTTTTTTACAAGGTGCACACCATTCCGCACCAAATTTAACAATAAACAAACCAGGATTGTTTTGAATCAGTTCCATATAATCATTACGAGACTTAATTTCAGTAATAATCGGAAGTGTCATATTATATGAATACTAATTATATTATTTCTATATGTATTTCGTAAAAATTATTGAAAGAATATTAGTGGGTATAGTATAGTAATTCGATGTCATTAAAAGAACATAATCTAAACATTCATATGTATTCATTAGAAGACCTGCTTGGGTTATTCGGTTTAACATATAATATTTCACATGAAGACATTAAACAAGCTAAGAAGGTGGTATTAAGGACACATCCAGACAAATCAAAATTAGATTCCAAATATTTCCTCTTTTATAAAAAGGCATTTGATGTTGTAGTTAACTTTTATAATAATCAAAATAAACAAAATCAAAAAATGACTCCAAATAATACCGCATACACCCCACACACAAATAACGAAGATGATAATAGAACCACCAAAAAAGTTTCGTCTGTTATCAATGATATGTCAAAAACCGAATTCCAAGACAAATTTAATGATTTATTTGAAAAAAATATGGCTACCAAAGTTGATGAAAGTAAAAACGAATGGTTTAAAAACGACGACCCGTCATATACAACGAATGAAACTGTTAATTCAAGTAATATGGGAAAAATATTCAACTCAATTAAAGACCAACAAACGGGTTTAGTAAAATATCGCGGTGTTGAGAACATTATATCTAACCGGTCATCAACCTCTAATTTTTATGAAGATGATGAAGATGATACCTATGTTACAAGTGACCCATTTAGTAAATTAAAATTTGATGATTTACGAAAAGTTCATAAAGACGAAACTGTTTTCTCAGTGAGCGAACGTGATTATCAGAATGTCACAAAATATTCGTCAGTAGATCATTTTATGCGAGAACGAGGACAACAATCTACTACTCCATTATCGAAACCTGAAGCTGAACGTATGTTAGCTCAACAAGACCAATTGTATCGCGAAAAAATGATGAAGAAGGAGTATTCATCTAATTTAAAAAATATGGAATATGAAGAAAAAAACAAATCTGTATTATCTAATTTCTTACGCCTTACTTATTAGTCGGAATTAGATGTTGTGGCATACACCATTCTTTTTTCATATCTAATAATAGATTTTCAGTATTACAAGTAGTATTTTCAATATCACTATAACTAGTATACTGAGTCACGGTTGGAGGTGTAATCATATACCAAAAATACTGGTATTGTAATCGTTGCCAATACATATCTATGGCGTTTTTCTTAATAGATTCTTTTGAGGAATCTTGAGTTAATTTAGATACACTTTCGTTGAAATTATCAAGCAAGATGTCGTACATATGTTTCTTTACTATATATCCAGTTGTAGTGCGACAATAAAATACACGAGAGCAATACTCCTCTACGATTTGATATGGACGTGCATTATTTCCTCCTATAATTAATACATCCCAGTTTATTTTCGTGTTTTGATTGTACTTTTCCAAATTCTGTTTTAATAATTCAGGATTCTTGAAATGAATATCGTCTTCACAAATAAAAACATAATCATAATTTCTTTTTTTTGCTATTTCTAAACACTTTATATGACTCATAGTGCAACCTACGGCACCTACATCTTTTTTAATCGCATCTACTCGTTCAGCTTTTATACCAATTTTCTTAAATTCTTCGGTAGCGTGTTCTAATCTATCATTACGATGTTCTAAATTAATAAAAAGAGTATTTTTAAATAAATCCATTCTATTTTGAATACTATCCATTTCACTTTATACTATTTATTTCATATGATATCTAAATATCATATGTCATATACCAAAAATATTTATTTCTTCTTCATGGTCTTGTTCTTTTTGGTCTTGGGCTTTAAGAATGAACCAAATTCACCCTTCTTTGTCACGTAACCAGCCTTCTTAAGGCGTCTCTCCTTCTTGGCAGTCTTGTGCTTCTTGACAGACACAATACGTCCGTGCTTGTTCTTCATTAAATCCTTCTTTTCTAACCCACCGGTTGTCTTATCGACAGTTCCGTGGAATACTTGAGCTCTTGAACCAACAGTCATTATATATTCAATGCATAGATTTTATTTTACGCGTCACTATCACTATCCACATCTTCTACAAATACTGTTTCGTCTTTTATGGATGTATTTGTCGGATTTTCTTCTAAATTAGCATACTTAGAAACATGATGTTGAGGCTTTTCCTGATTTTTTTCAGAATCATTATTTGTTTCTTCTTTTTGTAAAAGAGTTTCTACACGTGATAGACGTTTATTTGTTTCTTCTAATTGTTTTGTCATATCTATAATATGCAAACGCATTGAATACATTTCAGATTTTTGAACTTCAACCAACTCATCAAGGTTACTCTTTGGTGATTCCGTGTTCCAAGATACAGATTTCTTTTCTTTAGGTTCTTGTAACTCTACTGTTTCTAGTTTAATATTATTACTATTCGAAGGATCTATATTTAATTTGTTTGTTTGTTGGATGGGTTTCATCAATTCTTCACGGTCTCTCCTTTCGCGTTCTAGCAATTCATTTATATCTTTGTTTTCATCATTCGATGTTTCGCGGAAATTTATCTCTTGGGGAGTTTTACGCTGTAACATAGTGTCATATTCTTGTTGGCGCATCTGAAACTGTTTATTAAATATATCCTCTTTACTGTCTTTTACTATTGTAGGTGTATTAATAGTATTTGCGTAGGTCATCATATTCATGGAGTCGTGTGTGGGTTGTTGTATGGGTTGTTGTGTGGGGGGTATGTTTACGGGTGGGGTTGAATTATGAGCCGTATATTGAGGATTTTGTAAATGAACGCTTTGTATCATACTTGTGAGAACTTCTTTATTCAAAATATTAAGCTGATTTGGGTCAATCTCTTTACCTTGTATTCGCGTATAGAAATCTTCGATTGATTTCCGAAACCACTCTTCCTTTTCTTGTTGAGGTTTCGATTCAAAATAACGAATAATATATGGATTCCCGTTGATTATATTCCATATAATTTTTTGGTTTTCTGGATGAACGAACAATGACATTAGATAATATTCTGATAATATTATCTAAGAAGTTTTGTCTTTATTCCAATTATAGCGAAATAACTTATTTATGGGTGTCTTCATAGTTTCTCCCTTTGCGTGTAGATGTTTTCCTTTTATTTGTTTTTCTATAGTGCTTTCCTGAACCTTTTATTTTTCTGGTTTGTTTTTTTCCTTTGCCACCTTTCGTATCTAAAACCACTTTCGGTGAAAAAATATGTTCTATTTTTTTTGCTTTCAAAAAGTCGTGAATACTTTTCTTTTTGTCTTCTATAGTTTCATCATCAGGATGCTTTTTTGTGCTAGCCCATTTAATATACGAAAACAATTCATTTAAATAATGGTCTACTTGGTCGCTACTTGTAAACGGCGCATTTTTTGTATCAAAACTTATCTTCATATTACCTACACGAAATCCTTTACGATTTTTATAACTTGTTGGGTATATTTTTGTGGTAATTACGGCATTATTATCTTTTACTGGGGTATCACTCATTACTTTACACTATGCATATATTTTGTTATACTTTGAAATATATTTTACGGAAATTACTTACATATTTATCAGGAACCCTAGATTTTCTAAACAAATCGAGTGTTTCATCTAGTGAATTCACCGGAATATTATTTATTTTACCGGTCAGCAATGTTATTATGAAAAATAAGGAATACATACCACATTCTGAATTTTCTCTTTGATGGCGCACCTTGTAATTGTTATACTCCTTCAGTTCTATAGGTGTTTCTAGTTCTCTACAATGTTTTTTTAAACGTTCTATTAATTTCTTTATTTCAATTGGTATCTTATCTCCATTACTGTCAAAGAAAAATACAAATCCGTTTTGTAAATCTAGAAATAATGATACCCAATGTGACCCACCTTCACTAAACTTATCTAAATTAAACACCACACCTATTTTTGTTTTTCCTAATTTCAAATATTCCTCAACCTGCTCCTTGTTTTTTAATTTGCATAAATCTTCTATATAGCATAAATCATCAAAATCAATGGTTGCTGTCTGAATTGCTTTAAACATTGGATAGGAATTTTCATACTCAATAAGCACATTGTCTATATCATGATTACTTAACCATTGATTTGGGTCGTTTTTCCAACCACCTGGTTGTAGTGGTCGTTGAACGTACAAGTATTTTTCTATCTTTTCACGATACTGTGGGTCGCTTATTACATTCAACCAACAGTCTTCTTTAGTACAGGTTCTCAAACGTTTCTTTAAATCTTTCCATATGCTTCTTGGTTTTACATTTGTTATTTGATTATATGGGTTACTCTCATTATAACTTTTTTTCAATATTTGTAATATATTTTCTGGTAAACAACTCCCACGAACCACTTTATCGCCCGATACATTTGGGTTACAATTCAGCTGATTCGGTCTTGTTAATATATTTTTTAGAGTATGGTTTTTTTTATTGGTTGTCTTGTTCTTTCTAGACATATTGATTTATATACTACAATTAGATTTTTACACCATCTTATTTAGACAAATGTTACCGAATTTTACTTTTTGATTAGCTTAGTGCCCCAGAATGAAGTTATGTCATTCGTCTTGGGAGAATCCGGTTCCATAACACTGTCATCGTCTGATTCATCTACATTACCGAATAACATATCATCATCAGAATTATTATCATAACCTTTGTTCTCTATTTCTTTCATCTTTAAATATCGAAGCAATGTCCGCGTATAATCATTAAATGATTCATTCACATCTGTTGTGATTTGTGTATCTGGTTCGCATATTAATCTTCTTGTTAAATCCATAATTTCATTTTTGTGTTTTCTCAAAGAACGTATATGTTTTTGTTCTCGTTCATATTGTGCGGGGTCTTCTGTTGAAATGAACTTCTTATGCTGACTTTTATTCATTAGAAAGTTCATTGTAATGTTATTTATATAATCATTATTCTCGGTCATTGTTTCAACACTATCGTTGTCACTTTCACTTTCGCTCATTACTATATTCATCTATTTTATCTAAAGATTATCACTTTAGGAATTATTTACAGATGAATGAGAACAAAATATTTTACTATATTATAACAATAATAATATGAGCAATTTAGTATTAGGCGGTCCTTATAATGGACACACATCAAAACAAACCGTGACTTCTCACAGAGATAGCGAAAGTGCCATTACAAGAAAAGTATTACGTAGCTCGTGGAATACTCCATACGCTACTGGCACATATGAGGGAGAGGAGAGAGTAATCACCCCATTTAGAGCAGTTAATAATTTAGGTGATTTCTTAGGCAGAAAGAATTATTCCTGTGGAGGACCCAAACAAATGACATTTACGTGTGACAATAGTGGGGTTCCTGCGTCTTCAACTAATGTTAAATTCGTGCCTGACTCTTCTGACTATATTCGCTTCAGAAAACAACAAGCTATGAACCGTAATTACAATGATTCCGCGCATTAATTTTTCAATCTGTAATAAATTCTATAATAAGTGTATAGAATTTATAAAAAATGTATAAGATGAAATGGACTATTCAAAATGCTAACAATGCGGTTCTTACCGCGAATAACGCAATGCCATTAAAAGACAGCACTAGTAATAATGAGGGCAGATTTCAAATGGACCGTCAAACATTCATTGAAACAATACCTAGTGTTATACCCGCCGATAACAAGTGGATGGGCGAATCTAGAGACGCTTCTGATGTTATGCGTAGACGCCGAGCAGGAGCCGTTGGTAAAGGAACATTCAACGCAAATGGGAATCAGTTCTCGTTCACGAATCCAGATGATAAGAACTCACGCAATAATGCTCTACGTAGAGTTCGCGCCGGTGGATCAGTAGCACCTGTAAAAAAAGGTGCTCGTAAATAATTATTATGGTTTTTTTTCACTTGATACACTATAAGACACCAAAATGTATAATTATTTAGCTGAATTCTTAGGTACGACTTTCTTTGTATATGTTATTATTGCTACCGGTAATCCTATTGCTATTGGCGCTGCATTAGCTCTTGTTATTGTTATGATTTCACCTATCTCTGGCGGTCACCTTAATCCTGCTGTCACAATTGTAATGTCCGCCGCAGACAAATTTCCTACAAATGAAATTGTTCCATATAGTTTGGCACAAATTTTTGGTGGGTTAGTTGCTTTGGAACTATACAAACGCTATAAGTTATAATTCAATAGTGCTATTACTTGTTGTAATATCAGTATTTTCAGTTTCAGGAATAGTATACAATTCATTTGTTGTTGAATTCATAATATCTACATCATTACCTTCATTATGTTCTATAATCCGTATTGCTATGATACATATTATACACATTATACTTATAATTGCCAGTAATGTACCGACTAACACTAATTCGCTTGTCATTTTGGTATAGTTGGTTTCATATACATACGTCTTTCAATTTTCAAAACTATCAAACAGAAAATTGAAAAACTTTTTGTTATACAATCTAGAGTATCACACTTAAGAGCATCTGTTCTATTTAAAATATATTCAATATGAATCCTAATCTAGTCTATGCTTCTGGCAAAGATAAGACATTACCATATGACCTCCAACGGCATATTACCACTAAGTTTCTTAGCAAATCCGATAGGACCGGTTATGCTATTATGAAATTATATTCTACCAGGGGAAAACACGAGATTAAACAACGTATCGCCGCTCTACCCGCGGATACGCGTGTAACACTTTTTGTAAATGGCATTTATAAAAAGTTTAACCAGCTAATCGTCGATCACTATGTAACGGCTAACTTGTTTGGCAATAAAGATAGGCGCTGCGACATTATTAAAATGCCTAGTTATTCACATCAACTACTAAGAGTCACTCTTGATACTATTTATTATGGTTATCACCTTGTTCGTCCCCAAGCGAACCGTAATAGTAAAGTCACTAATGAAACCCCAACATTTACATTTAATGACGAAGGAGGCTATCTACTAAATATGGATGTGAAATATTGCCCGACTGAAGGTCATACTGAGCTAACCAAGAACATTCAAGTAGAGGACTTTGAAAGGTTGATTCGTATAATAAGCAATATGAAATCCCCGTGTAAGAAGTTCCGCGACGAACGCACTAAAATTATGCTTGATTTCTCGTTAATACTAGAATACTTAGCTACTAAATATACTAATATCAAAATACAAGAGAATAATGATAAATTGGCTGCAAAGGAAAAGGCCAAGACAGACAAGTTAGTCGCCAAGGAAAAGGCAATTCAAGACAAGTTGGTCGCTAAGGAAAAGGCAATTCAAGACAAGTTGGTCGCCAAGGAAAAGGCCAAGACAGACAAGTTGGTCGCCAAGGAAAAGGCTAAGACAGACAAGTTAGTCGCTAAGGAAAAGGCCAAGACAGACAAGTTAGTCGCTAAGGAAAAGGCAATTCAATACAAGTTGGCTGCCAAGCAAGATAAACTAAATCAAAAGAGAGAGCTACTTGAAATGCGTATTCAAGAGAGAGAAATGAAGAAGCTGAGAAAAAATATTATTATGTAAATATCTAACTACCCTACTTTTTGAAAATGTCAAATGGCTATATTTGACATTTTTTTATCGCGATTTTTGGATCATTCTAAATAAGATAAATAATCCGACAATAGATAATGAGCTCACAAACAGTATATTAATATGTCCTTGAAATATTTCATTTATATCAATACTCTCGTCATCACTGTCATTAGATTCTTCATCGTTTTCTTTGTCATCACTTGATTCCTCTTTATCACTAGTTTCTGCTAACACATCATATGTATTCGTATCAACATTCGCAGTAATTGATGTTGGAAACCCTACCTCAGCAAAACTCACAGATTGGAATATCTGGTTACTATCCGCAGGCTTTATTGAGCTCATCTTTATCTCGGTTTCTCCTAAATTGATATTCTTACTTTCTTTCGTGGTTTCTTTTTTCGGGGTATTATCAATGTAATTACTCATCTATACATTATGTTCTCAAATAATATCAACAATATAAAGATAATTTTACGTTATTATTATACTATTTCAAATGTGCGGAATTTTTGCATTATTAAACAATCATAATCATATACCACAATCTATTATTCAATCTTGTTTCGAGAATGGTAAACAAAGAGGACCCGAATTTTCAACATTATTTCATTGTGCGATAAAAGCACAATTGGGATTTCATAGACTAGCGATTAACGGATTAAACGATGAAGCGAATCAACCCATTCGTATTGGCAATATTTCGTTGATTTGTAACGGAGAGATATATAACTACAATGAATTATATGAAACTTTGAATGTTTCACCTACCACTGATTCAGATTGTGAAGTTATTATTCATATGTATTTGAAATACGGTATGGAACAAACGTTACGTATGTTAGATGGAGTATTCGCATTTGTATTAATTGATACTCGATTTGACACGCCATCCAAAATATACATCGCAAGAGACCCATATGGAGTTAGACCATTATATCAAATGAAACCTATATCTCGATTGAAGGCATCTAAAAATCATTTATATGGATTCGCTAGTGAAATTAAAGGATTATATGATAGTTATGACTATATCAAAGACACGAATAGCAATATACGAACACTTGACCCTAAACACGCATACAAATATCCAGATTATAGTATTGAACAATTTAAACCTGGCACATTTTCCTGTTACGAATTACCTGACGGAACACAGAAATATTGGACTTTTTTATCATCACAACAATACCATTATCACGGATTTCATAGTAATATGTATACCGATTATGTTAATACCAACACCATTTTCAGTAATATTCGTAAACATCTCATAAACGCAGTTCATAAACGATGCTCCACAACCGACAGACCGATTGCTTGCTTGCTTTCGGGTGGGCTTGATAGTAGTTTAATTACTGCTATTGTAAATGACTATCATAAGAAAAATAATCTACCTACACTCGAAACCTATAGCATTGGGATTGAAGGTGCCGATGATTTAAACCACGCAAAAACAGTCGCCAATTATCTTGGGACAAAACATACAGAAGTTGTGTTGAGTGAATTTGAGTTTATTAATGCTATACCTGAGGTTATTAAAGGGATTGAAAGTTATGATACTACCACTGTAAGGGCAAGTATAGGAAATTGGTTACTTGGGAAATACATATCCAAACATAGTGATGCTAAAGTGATTTTTAATGGAGATGGGTCGGACGAATTATCCGGGGGATACTTATATATGGGAAACGCACCAGACGAAATCGAATTTGACAAAGAATGTAGACGGTTATTGCGGGATATACATACATTTGATGTTCTACGTTCAGATAAATCCATTTCGTCACACGGATTAGAACCTAGAACTCCATTCTTAGACCGCGAATGGACCGAATTCTATTTATCTATACCCACACACATTCGGTTTCATACGAACGAAAAACTCCCTGAAAAATACCTTATACGAAAAGCATTTTCAAAAGAAGAATACGCTACGTATAACGATGAACCACTCTTACCTGACAGTGTGTTATGGAGACGCAAAGAAGCTTTCAGTGACGGGGTTTCTACACAAACGCGTTCCTTGTATGAAATTATCCAAGAGCACACATCTAAAATTGTTGGTTTATATAACGAGTCCGTTTCATTTACACACATACCCCCACAAACCTCCGAACAGATATATTATAGGACCATTTTCGAAGAACATTATACAGGGTTGGGTCATATTATACCTTATTTTTGGATGCCAAAATACGTGGATGCTACTGATTCCAGTGCACGAACATTGAGTATCTACAAATAAAAATATTTTTTTATGAATATATTTTTATTCTATTGCCTTTGTTTTATGACATTCTTTCTGTTATTTACTGTTACACATATTACCTGCCATTTCCCTTAGAATTTGGTTGAATTCGCGACGCTCTTCTAATATAAGGTCTTTAAATTCCTGATTCTGTTTCAATAATTCAATTAATAATGATTGATTATCAAGTGTGGTAGAAGCATTTATTGGGTCGTTATTACATTTTTTCTTGTGGTTACATAAGCTAGACATATGTTTGTATTCTCTCCCACAATCACAAGTATACACTTTTGCGACTTCTGGCGAGATTGTATTCGGATTTATTAGGATTTTATGTTTGCGGGTTGATAAATGTTTATTGAAATCACTCTGTTTGCTACAAGAATAATTACATATTTCACAATGAAACTTCCCTACTATATTTGGATTTTCAAATATTTCAGTTTGTTCCATCTTAAGATGTCTTGGACGTTTATTATGTTCTTCTTGTAATTTGCGAGTAGTAAAATACACCTTACACGAATTACAATATAACACTTCTTTTTTTTTTTTGGGTTTTACTATCACTTCTTTTTTGGGTTTTCGTGGAGGTAAAGGTTCAACGCTTTTTAATGTAGCTTTGTATTCCTCAAAATAATGTTGTTCTTGTTTCTTTGCAGAATACAAATCTTCGCAATTATGGAATGCTATTATTTCCATCGTCCAATTATCCCATCCCATATTGTCTCTTATAACCTCATATACTTTACACTTATAGTTCATTGATTTTGGATTTATACAGCCTTGTTTGTGTGAATATTTACGTTGAACGAAGTTAGTAGTATGGCCGATATAAAGTTCTTTTATGGAAGGGTCTTTACAATAAATCTTATAGAATATAGTATTGGAATAATCAATCTTGACCTTAGGCATCTTATATATTATTATACCAAACCTTTATATTAGTAATAGAATAAGATAACTTATTTGTTATAAAATACTTACATTATTCTATTGCCTTTGTTTTATCAATTGTTACTTCTTTCATAACATTCTTCATCACTTTATCTTCAAATAATTCGGTTTCTTCTCGTCCACATCCACCCAGTGATGATTCTGAATATTTAAAGAACTTTTCATAGTTTTCTGTTCCCATTATACCCACATCGGGCGTTGAATTATACCATACTGGACGCATTCGTTCATTCTTATACGCAACACCTTTTACTGCCTTGCGTAACTTGACTTTATCCTCATCTTTTTCCCATTTATTCTCATCCTTAATATAGACGGTTTCACGTTTTAAATCAGTGCAATGTAGTGGGCGGTCGTGGATTTCCATCTCATTTATTCGTTCTACAATTATATTCGAAATGCCATCTATAAATCCACGTTCTCCTGTTTCTATGAAATCCTGCACGGATATATTGATGGATTTGACAAAGTCTTTTAATGTCATTGCGTTCTTGCATTTCTCATTCAGAAACACATTCAGATTGAACTTATTATTGCTGTTTATATTGGTGTTGTTATTGTTATTTACCGTATTGTTACCCATATTCCCCGCCATTTCCTTTATAATTTGTTGGAATTCACGACGTTCTTCCAATATGAGGTCCTTAAATTCTTGATTTTGTTTCAATAATTCAACAACTAATGAAGGATTATCAAGTATGGTAGCAGCATTTGTGGATTCATCTTGGTGTATATTTTCGTTTGTATCACACGATTCATCATACGTACACGTTTTTTTGTGCCTTGATAATCCAGATCTATGTTTATACGTATTTCCACATAAACATGTTAACACACGTGGGATTTGTATTATCATCACGTTATCATTTGTTATCTTTTTATGTTTTCCTGTTAATAAATGTTTATGGTAATCTTTTTTATTAGCAGTTTTATAGTTACATTTTTCACACATATATATATTAGGAGTTCTTGGGACAGAATTTGTTATCATTCTCAATATATATGGTAATCATATAATTCCTCTAAACCATTCACCATATAAAATACTTAATTTTTTATGGTAATAGAATTTCAGTAAAAAATAATAAATGGCTGCTTTATCGTCATAAACGTATTTTCACGAAAACCCGATTTTAATTCTCCATCGAGGATTTTCATTTTGGACATTTATTTTATGTCCAATTTCAAAATCTTGAGCCAATTCTTTTGTGCACTTTTATACATTTTTAGCGTAAAATTATTTAATATAGAAAATAGAAAAAAGTTTATTTGAAATGAGAACAATCAAACCAATCCAATATCCTCAATATAGGCGTTTTTAATTTACGTGTCCCACGTTTTCGGTTCGTTAGAGTAATACGGTCAGCTTTTGTTGCATTCTTTTTATATTTCACACGGGTATAGCAAGTATATTTTCTCGCTTTTACGTCACAACCGTATTTTTGGTTTTTACACTTCAATAGCGGAATAGCATCAATGGGTTTTAATCCTAAAGTTTGTTTTTTTGTTGTATTTCGCCTAACCATATACTATATGCGGTCAAAATAAAAATACTGTTCGAGTGCCCCTGTGTATCCACGAATAAAAATATAATTTTTATGAATATATTTTTATTCTATTGTCTTCGGTTTACCAATATCAATAGTTACTTCACTGAGAACATTCTTCGTCACTTTATCTTTCAATGTTTGGGTATTTTTATGAAAGATTATTATTATTCAATATTGTCATAATATTATTTAATTGGGTTTGTAATTCTGCGTTTTTGGTTTCCAGTTCAGCCACCTTTGTTTCCAATGCTGTTGTTTTTTCTTTCTCTTCCAATTGTAATCGGTCTATCTCTTGAATAGCAGAATGATGAAGAGCAAATATTTGATTTTTGTCAATGGAATGGAAATCATCAACTTCCTTTCCATAACAGAATACATACTGATAAGAAGCATCAAAAGTAAATGTATTATCGGCATTACCTACGATTTTTTCTTCAATCTCATTCTCACTTAAATCATTTCCAACCATAAATTTATACTTAATACCACTAACATCAGTCAAATCTGATGACATTTTGTAAGTAATATTACTACTTACATCTCCAATTTCTTCCCACGATACCCCCTCTAATACACGATATTCATCTGGAATGTATCTTTTCACGAGTTGAACCGCCGATGGAAGAACTTCTTTTACTTCTTGTGCGATGAACCCAACAACATTTTTATTACCTTTGCTAACTTTATCAATGTATTCATAATAACGACACGGAATATCACGCACTTGTTGTAATGCCAAATTATCAGGGACATCTACAATATTTGTTTTCATTCTACGGTCACTCGCAATAACATACTTTTCTGAAAAAATAGATTCATCAGCATATATAGACATTTTATATACACCATCCGAGAAATTATAAGAAGGAACGCTGTTGGTAGATTGAGTATATGATATATAGTAATTCGATGTATCGTGCTGGGTAGTCATATTGACACCAGTCGCTACGTGTAAAGAAGCTTCAGGCGCGATTGTTCCAACACCCATTCTGTAAGGCACGTGGACATTTGTATCAGTATACCCCAAAGTTATTTGTTTGGATGCGGTAATTTTCGCATCAATCCCTACTGCTGTAGACCTTTCCCAAGTAGCACTAGTAGGAGAAATGTTAGTATATGCCCCTAAGAATGTATTATGATTGGCAGTTGTATTATTCAATCCAGCTCTGTATCCAATCGCTGCAATATTTCTTCCGGTGGTGTTAGTTGCCGCTTCATAACCAACTGCTGTATTACGATATGCTGTCGAGGCAGTCTCGAATAATGCTTTATATCCAATGGCTGTATTCTGGAAGGCCGTTGTGTTATAATATAACGCTTGGTATCCAATTGCGGTATTACTGTAGCCCGTTGTGTTATTTTCCATTGCGACATGTCCTGTGGCGGTATTATTATTACCAGTTGTATTTAGATATAACGCTTTATATCCAGTGGCTGTATTCTGGTAGCCCGTTGTGTTGGTCGATAAGGTTCCGAATCCAATCGTCGTATTATAGTAGCCCTCTGTGTTATTGAGTAATGATGTGTGTCCAAATGCTGTGTTACGATCGCCGGTTGTGTTAGACATTAATGCTTTATATCCAATGGCTGTATTTAACGTGCCCGTTGTGTTATTTGTTAATGCTTGGTATCCAATGGCAAGATGATAGACGCCCGTTGTGTTATTTGTTAATGCTTGGTATCCAATGGCTATATTACGCTCGCCCGTTGTGTTACTTTTTAATGCTTGGTATCCATTGGCAATATTAAGGTCGCCTGTTGTGTTATTTGTTAATGCTTCGTGTCCAATGGCTGTGTTACGATAGCCGGTTGTGTTATTTGTTAATGCTTTGTATCCATTGGCGGTATTACTGTATCCCGTTGTGTTAGAATATAACGCATAATATCCGATTGCTGTATTCTCTGTTCCATTATGGTTATTCAGTAACGCATTTCTACCAAGTAGCGTGTTTGTAATACCTCCACTACCGTATCCTACTATTATGTCACCGATATTTAATGTGCCAAAAACACTACCATATTGATAAACACGAATAATTCCACTATTACCCCCATTTATATCATTATAAGGAGCTCCACTCACAAGAATTGTGCCATCACCAGACAATGCCACTGAACTACCGAATTGGTCTCCGGAAGAATTTCCACCAATATCTAGACCGAATTGGGTCCAAACATTCGTCGCACTAGCATATTTATAAACTCGTATGTGACCTGAATCAGTTCCATTTCCGTCATTCTTAGGGGCTCCAATCGCAACAGTAAACCCATCATTTGATAATGATAATGAGGAACCACTTTCGTCACCAGCAGCATACCCATCAATATCTTGACCTAAACGGTTCCATCCAACAGGACCAAATGACGCATCAGTTTGGTCGGTAACCGCAACAGTTTTATTACTATCTCGTTGATAAACGCGTACGTGACCTGAATCAGTTCCATTTACGCCGTCATTGTATGGTGCTCCAATCGCAATGATTGTTCCATCACCGGATAATACACTTATGGCAGCTTGGTCAATATATGTTTCCTCGACAATATCTTCACCTAATTGGCTCCAATTCGTAGCAGTAGTATCATATGTAAAAACACGCAAATTGCTTTGATGAAGCAAATTGAACGTAAATACTTGTTGGTCTCCATTGATAGTTTCGTGTGTTGTAGCATCATCACTATGTAATTGGTAATTATCGTAATCAAGAGGTCCTGTGCCTGCTGGTGTATCGTAACCATTCGCAAATGTGCTAGTAGAATATTCAGCCTCAGTATAAAGGAAGATACGGAAAGGGGATATTCGTAGTTCACGATCCCCGCCTGGAATATAAAAGCCACCTATGACTCCAAAACTCTTAATTGACGTGATTGTTTGGTCACTACCTAGGTCAACCGCCCACCAACCCTTTTTTTCGACAGTCTCTTGGGTCCATATATAATTAGTCTTATCACCATCATTTGCCAATGGAGAAAGTAAGAAGCTAGAGTTTAGCTCACTTAGCGCTGAGGATTTATTCAACGCAATATTAGTTCCAGTTTCATCATAAATTTCAAGTTCGGCTAAGCCAAAATATGTATTTTCGGTTTCTAATTGAATAAATAAATATCTTGCTGTTGTTGTTGGTGTAGTATTATATGAACCAATAGAAACAGTGTTTCCGTCGTTGGATAACGACACATTTGTGGCATTATCAACTTTCCCTTCAATGGTTTGCCCTAATTGGGTCCACGTAGTCGTAGTAGTATCATATGTAAAAACACGGGCATTGCCTTTTATAGGATGAAACGAATTGAAAGTAAATATTGATTGATTATTGATAAATGTTGCGTCTGTAGCATCATCCGTATGTAATTGGTAATTAATGTAATTAAGAGGTCCTGTGCCACCATCAGTCCCATATTTAAATGAACTCTCCGGATAATCACCGTCTTCATAAAAGAAGATACGTAATGGGCCTATTCGGGAAAAATCTAGAGCATAAGTAGAACGTCCATAAATCTTAATTGAAGCGATTTCTTTGTTCTCCCCTAGATCAATCCCCCACCACGGGCGTATTGCGCCATGGGTAGTTGACTGATAATTTCCTAGATTTCCATCCACCGCACTTCTCGCTACATCATTAGTAGAGTGCGTGTTTGTCTGTATTGTGCTTCCAGATACATCTCTTACCGCATAAGCAAGATTATCCCCATTTTCATCAAAGATTTCTATTTCAGCAAGATTCAGAAATGGTTCGGTTGTGGATTCCAATTGAAGAAAGAAATATCTCGCTGTATATGTTGATGAAGTATCATACGAACTAACTGCTACAGTGGAGCCATCATTTGACAATGATGTGGTTATCCCGTCATTATGTCTTATTTCATTATGAATAGTTTGACCTAATTGTGGCCAAGTGTTATTATTATTATCATATTGAAAAACCCGTACATTGCCGATTGGAAACGAATTAAAAGTAAATACTTGCTGGTTTCCATTGATAATTGATGAATCTGTAGCATCCCCACTAAGTAATTGGTAATTATTGTAATTGAGAGGTCCTGTGCCACCATCGATAAATGAACCGGTATAATCAGCGCCTTTATAAAGGAAGATACGGAAAGGGACTTGTTTATGATATTGACTTCCCCCTGGCAGATGGTTAGCGTCAGGAAATAAGTAAACCTTAATTTCTGTTATTTGTTTATCGCTGCCTAAATCCACCGCCCACCATCCTTGTTGGGCTTGGCTATTGGACCCACCTATACGATCCGCCGTAGTGTTCCCATCAATCGCGTTCCGAGATGGGAGCACGCTCGCATTATCATAACTACGTTGTATTGTGCTTCCAGTGACGTCTCTTACCGCATAAGCAACATTATCCCCATTTTCATCAAAAATTTGTATTTGAGTATACATATGGGCGTATGTAACCGTGTTTTCGGTTTGAATAAAGAAATATCTCGCTGTATATGTTGATGACGTATTATATGAACTAAGTGCTACAATGGAGCCATCATTTGACAAAGAAACGGTTTTGTCCACAATGGGTTGTCCCACAATTCCATCTATACTACCGATTTGGGCCCAAATACTATCAGCGTTACTATAACGATAAAGTTTTAGAGCAGTATAAAAATGATTAAAAGTAAATACTTGTTGGTTTCCATTAATAAATTCGTTTGTTGTGGCATCATTTGTATGTAATTGGTAATTACCGTAATCAAGAGGTCCGGTGCCACCATTTGTAAATAAACCGGTATAATCAGCGCTTTTATAAAGGAAGATACGGAAAGGAGCAGTTCGAGGAGAATCGTCGCCGTGAGAATATGGATAATTTCCCGAATAAATACGAATGTCCGAGATTTTTGTATCACTACCTAAATCAACTCCCCACCATTGACGAACTCCGCTGGAACCACCCGTGTGAAAGAAATCATTGTCGGCGTTCAATGGTGTGTTGTTGGTCCCATTTACCGCTTTACTAGCTGGAAAATCGGCAGAGTAGGCTGAGCTCATTATTGCGTTTTTATTAAAAGCAACATTAGTTCCAGTTTCATCATATATTTCTATTTCAGAATAATTCATAGCGGTTCCAGTTGTTTCCAATTGAATAAAGAAATATCTTGCCGTATAATACATATTTGACATAGATGCAATAGTGGACCCATCATTAGATAACGCACACACCGCGCCCAGATTAGAATTAACGGAATCTCCAGTAACAGCTTCACCTAACTGGGACCAGTTCTCAAATCCAGGCGGTTCGTTGGTAATCGTCATTTTGTCTAATACAATAGAATCTTTGACATATAGATCTCCATTGAAGGAGACATCACCTCCAACATATAAATTCTTCTTGAGACTCAGCTCACCATTCATATTCAAATCACCATTTAATGAAATATCGTTTTCAAATGTAGTTTTACCAGTCACGGTCAATGTGGAAGATAACGTTGCTGATTTGGAAACAGTTAAGGTAGAACTCAATGTAGACGCCTCGGCAACTGTCAATGTGCCGTTCATAGTAGAAGCCCCAGCTACATTCAAGGTGGAAGATAAAGTAGCAGCTTTGGAAACAGCCAATGTGGAACTAAGTGTGGATGCGTTAGCTACCGTCAAATTGCCGTTCATAGTAGAATCCCCAGTTACATCCAATGTGGAAGATAACGTAGCGGCTTTAGATACAGCCAATGTGGAAGATAAAGTTGCTGCTTTGGTAACCGTCAATGTGCTACCCATAGTGGAAGCGCCACTTACGTCTAATGTGCTATTAATAGTAGACGCTCCAGCAACTTTCAATGTAGACGATAAAGTCGCAGCTTTGGAAACAGTCAAGGTGCTACCCATAGTGGAAGCGCCACTTACGTCCAATGTGCTATCCATAGTAGAAGCCCCAATTACATTCAATGTGGAAAATAAAGTCGCAGCTTTGGAAACTGCTAACGTAGAATTCAATGTCGATGCCTCATCAACTGTCAAATTACCGTTCATAGTAGAATCACCGGTTACATTCAAGGTTGAAGATAATGTGGTAGAATTGGCAACCGCCAATGTAGAATTAAGTGTTGAGGCTTCAGTAACTGTCAAATTACCGTTCATAGTAGAATCCCCCATTACATTTAATGTGGAACTTAATGTAGCAGCATTAGAGACAGCTAATGTAGAAGATACAGTAGCAGCATTTGTTACATATAAATCGCCATTAAACGAAGCATCTCCAGA
>Ga0257126_1000247_pt1 | contig 45249 bp, 35 predicted proteins | sample SI060_120mmetaG_FD_190151 | JGI IMG/M metagenome (GOLD analysis project Ga0257126, IMG submission 190151) | Marine microbial communities from Saanich Inlet, British Columbia, Canada - SI060_120m | ecosystem: Environmental > Aquatic > Marine > Inlet | place: Canada: British Columbia | collected... | reverse complement strand
CAGAAAAAAAGAAAGTAAAGAAAAGACAAGAAAAGGAAAGAGAAAGAGCTAAAAGCCCGTTGCAAGTTTTGCCAGACACTCAAACAAGTTACCTATTGCGCTTGCTCGTCTGCTTTTCGGTATTCTTCGAAGTCCGCCCAGGCCGTTACCAATTCCAAGGAGGCCTCTACCGGTGTGATCTTTACGATGATGCCCATAGCCGGGTGGTCAAGGTAATGTAGTTCCTTGCTGCGCATACGCCGGCTTTCATTGAGTTCGAAATACGCAGTCTTAGGTGCCGCCACTAAATCTGGCCTTGCCAAATCTGAGAGCGTGCCTTCATTCAGCACATCACTAAATGATTCAACCTGTACTAACATTTGCTCAAGGTCAGATTGCGGCGTTGTTTTTATAGCATCGCCACCTCTGAGCAATTGTTCTGCCTCATAATCCTCAACGGGTGCCTCAAGCCACAGTTGTCCAGCGAAATGTAGATAGCGACCTAAGGTGACGCTGATCAAACCTTGAAGGGAGTTAGCAGGGTTGTTTGCTGCAACGTAGATTTGCTGTGGCGCTGCACGCGGCGGTACTACCTGTTGCCAGCTCTCGTGCAGAACCAGATTAAACTTGGGGTTGCGATCGAGGATGGATGCCTCTTTACCGAGTTCAAAATCCTCCGGCGGGATGGCGCGGTAACTGCCTTGTTTGACATCGTTTTCAAATAAGCTTAACTGGCTAATAAAGTTTAAGTAGGGGCTGGGTATGATGCTCGGCGTATTGCCAGGAATGGCTAACTCTATCGCTGGCTCTAATGCCTTTACTTCGAAATCTGTGTTTTCTAGTACTTCATCCGGAGTAGAAAATTCGTTCTGGCGCTGCTCGAAAGCACCCAACGTTTCTTCCACACGGGTTTCGCTGTTTATAGTGTCTGTCGCCTGCGAATTTTCTGGCAGTGAAGAAAAATCTTCGCCTAGCGCTGAATCGAATGGCTCTGGCGTCGCTACTACGCCCGTCTGCAATATCCCTTCGTCATACCACTGAGTCAGTTCCGGTTCGTTTTCCTTGTTCAGTAATGCCCTCAATTTTTCGGGTAGCTGTGGCTCAGTTGCGATAATTGGATAACCAATACAGTAGCGATTTGATTCTGCGTAAAGCCTAAACTCTGCTGCGCTGGCGCTAGGTGTCAAAGCGAACATACTTTTCGGCAGTGTTCTCGGCTCAATAAATAGCAGGGGTTCTTCTCCAAGCGCGGTTTGATCTGAGCGAGTAAATACAATCATCTCTACCCGGAAGCGGCGCTCTTCCAACAGATCTTCAAGGTTCTTGATAGAGGCAAATTCATCCAACTCTAGCTGCGCGTAGGTTGGCGGGAAGTCAGTGGGCGGGGCGTTAGTATCTGTGGCGGAATGCGCGTACGGCTGCATAACAATAGACAGCGCTAATAATAAAGCGCCATGAAGTGTCGCAGCAGAATTAATACCCACCCTGCGCTGGCTTTGTGATTTATTTGCGCGTCTCATGTTTTACCCTATGTCTTCGCTACGCAGCTGCAGCGACATTCGGCGCCAAACGGTTGAACAGTTCGATAGAAAATTCCACGCGCTCGGTAAATTCGCCCAAGTCTTTTTCAATGCGCAAGGTAGATGCGCCATCTAGCTTGAAGATTTGGCTTTCTTGCTGCACAAGCTTAACAATTTCCATTGGATCAACCTTGGTTGTTTTGCTGAACTCTAACTTGCCACGTTCTTCACCCAAGTCCAGCTTTATAATACCTAAGCTTTGCGCAATGATTTTTAGCCCGGTAACTTGGAATAGATTTTTCATTGCTGGCGGCAGCAGGCCAAAGCGGTCAATGATTTCCACTTGAAGGTTGTCTAAGTCTAACTGCGACGCGGCGGCGGAAATACGCTTATAAAGTATCAGTCGAGTTTGTACATCAGGTAGGTAATCATCGGGGATCAATGTGGGCACATGAAGGTTGATTTCTTGGCTGACTGGCTCCAACGGCATGTCTCGATCAGGCACTTGACCCGAGCGCAGGGCATTCACAGCCCGGTTCAACATATCCATATACATTGAAAAGCCAATGGACTCGATTTGACCTGACTGGTCATCGCCCAAGAGTTCTCCGGCGCCGCGTATTTCCATGTCTTGGGTGGCGAGCGTAAAGCCAACGCCTAAATCGCCAGAGGCTTCAATGGCCTCTAACCGTTTTACTGCGTCTGCGGTCATTGACCTAGGCTCTGGGGTCAATAGATAGGCATATGCTTGTCTATGACTGCGGCCAACGCGTCCACGTAACTGGTGCAGTTGAGCTAAGCCAAATTTGTCCGCACGCTCAATAATGATGGTGTTGGCGTTGGGTATGTCGATACCTGTTTCGATAATGGTGGAGCAAACGAGCACGTTAAGGCGGCGGTGATAGAATTCGCTCATTACCTCTTCGAGTTCGTTTTTGCGTAATTGGCCGTGTCCAATGCCCACGCGGGCTTCTGGGACCAGTTCGCGTATTGTTTCAGCCGTTTGCTCAATAGAACGCACTTCATTATGCAAAAAGAAAACTTGCCCGCCGCGCATTAATTCACGGCTGATGGCTTCGCGAACACCTTGCTCGCTGCGCTGTTGCACAAAGGTTTTGATAGAGAGTCGTTTCGCTGGCGGAGTGGCAATAACGGACAAGTCGCGTATGCCGCTCAATGACATGTTTAATGTTCTGGGAATTGGGGTCGCCGTTAACGTTAAAACGTCTACCTCTGCACGGATGGCACGCAGGCGCTCTTTTTGGCGCACCCCAAACCGGTGCTCTTCGTCGACAATGACCAAGCCTAAATCGTTAAACTTAAACTGCGGGCTGAGTAACTTATGCGTGCCAATTAGTATGTCCATTTTGCCATTAGCTGTTTTTACGGCAATTTCATCGATTTCTGGCGCTGTCTTAGAGCGGCTGGCCACATCAATAGTGACGGGCCAATTTGCAAAGCGATCTACCAGAGTATCGTAATGTTGTTGGGCGAGTAGCGTGGTGGGTACTAACATCACCACCTGTTTGCCGCTTTGTACAGCCGCAAACGCGGCGCGCATTGCGACCTCTGTTTTACCAAAGCCAACGTCGCCGCAAACCAGACGGTCCATCGCCCGTTCCATGGCCATATCTGCCAGGGTTTCCTCAATGGCGGTTCTTTGGTCGGAGGTGACTTCAAATGGGAATTCCGCAGCAAACGCAGCGTATTCACTTTCGCTTGGCTTGAGGCTATGAGATTTGCGGAGCTCTCGGCGGGCATAAATATCTAACAACTCAGCGGCAACGTCGATGACTTTTTCTGCCGCGCGGCGTTTCGCCCGATCCCATTGGTCTGAGCCCAGCCGGTGTAAGGGCGCGTGCTCTTCATCTGCGCCAGCATAGCGGCCAATTAGGTGCAGTGAGGTGACCGGAACATATAATTTGGCACCGCCGGCGTATCCAAGCATTAAGAATTCGTAGTCGGCTGAATCAATTTGTAGAGTTTCTAGGCCTAGGTAGCGACCCACACCGTGCTCTATGTGTACAACCGGCGAACCCATAGACAATTCAGTTAAGTTTCGGACAATTTGGTCTGGATCTATTACCTTACGGTTGTTGTCTTTCTTACCTTCAGTAGGCCGCTTACCCAGAATTTCGTTCTCTGTGATGATAATGGCATCATCAATCAGCAGGCCTTCAATAATGGGTGAGACGCTAATACAGTGGCTGTCGCTGTCTAGATACGCTTCAAAGGAATTTACATTCAGGGTTTGAATTGAGCTTTTGCGCAACAACTCATCAAACACTTCTCTGCGCCCGGCAGACTCGGCAATAAACAGCACAGGTCTCTGACTGCCGAGTAAAAATTGTTGTAGTGCGTGACTGGGTTGGGCAAGTCGTGCATTAATGTGCAGGTCGGGCATAGCCTGGCTTGCAAACTCAACAGCATGCTTAGCGTTTGATTCGTTAAGAAATATGCGCTTACCTCGGTTAAGGTTTTGGCGTAGCTCTTGTGCTGCCAGATATAAGGTTGAAGGTTCTAATATGGGTCTTTCAATGTCATAACGCAGTGACTCGTAGCGTCCTTCAACTTCCGTAAGGTACGTGTCTGCCGCCGCCATGGCGCCTGCTTCGAGTACAAAAATCGCATCTTGTGGGAGATAGTCGAAGAGGCTGTCTAGCTTTTCAAAAAATAGCGGCAGGTAGTATTCGACACCATTTGGCGCAATGTAGCTGCTGACGTCTTGATACACGCTGCAACGTCTTACATCTACATTGAAGGTGGTATGCCAACGATCACGAAATCGAGCGATGGCTGCGTCGTCAAATGGGAATTCTTTTGCCGGCAGCAGGTTGAGGGCTTTTATTTGTTCAACAGTACGCTGGGTTTCTGGGTCGAATGTTCTAAGGGTATCTATTTCATCATCAAGCAGGTCAATTCGTACGGGCAAGTCGCTCCCCATCGGGAAAATATCAACTAAGGCACCGCGCACGGCATATTGCCCGCGCTCAACCACCATGTCGGCACTCTGATAGCCAGCGGATTCCAGAATGAGCCGCTGCTCTGCAACGTCAAAGGTTTGTCCGCAAGCAAGGTTGAAGCAAGCGCCGCCCAAGTAAGAGGTAGGCGCAACTTTTTGCATAATGGTGCTGATTGGAACCGTAAGAACGCCCTTAACTTTACCTTGCAACTGTGACAGCGAGGCGAGGCGCTCAGATATAATATCTTGGTGGGGTGAGAATACGTCGTAGGGTAGTGTTTCCCAGTCTGGAAAACGCAGTACGGCGAGCGTGTCCTCGTCCTCGCCAGTATTACCGGCAAAAAAGTTGATGCCATTGGTCCAACGCTCTGTGGCAGAGGAATCCGCAGTGATGACGACAATCAGGTTGTCGCTGGCTTGGGCCAGTTCAGCTACCGCAAGAATTTCTGCTGAACCACTAAGGCCGTTCCAACTCAATGTGTCGCCGTCGTTGGCGGGTACAAGCTGTTGTGTTGTTGAGTTAAGAATCAATTGGCGCAATGCTGAAAATCCATATTATTTGTTTCGGAAGGCGTGCGTGCCCAGCCATTTTAATTGCCGCACACGACAATGCATCGCAAACTGAATCTGCGCTGCCTACCTAAATTTTTGTTCCTAGATCAGCCCCACGATCACATAAAGGCAGTGAACAAGCAGCCTTAGCAAAGCACGTTAACGAAGCGCTTTTGATTCGCGGCGATATCAATTTTTTGTTGTCTTTGTACACCCTTGTCGCTGATCTTACTCTAAGATTGCATGACGAGGAGATGCATTCTACCTGCTTCCTCAGCGGGTTAAAGTTCTGATGTTCTCGAAGGTGAAAAAAGGCCTAATTATTCTATTCTGCGTAGCGACGAGAGGGTGCACTAGGCACTGGTGTTCCCATTATCGCTGGGCTAAAGTTCACTGGTCATCGAAATTCTATGTATAAGGAAGGTGACGAGGGATTCAGTGGCCATATCCTCTAAAAACAGGGTGGTTATTCAATCGAGGTGCCGTGGGAGGCATATCTAGTGCGGTTATAGAAAAGCGATAACCGCGCAGTAATGGGGCGACAAGGAGTTTATGGAACCAACCAATATTTTTGATCCGAACTATTTTCATAAAGTAGTGGATTGCCAGTGGGCGTGTCCGGCGCACACACCAGTACCAGAGTACATACGTCTAATTGCGCAAGAACGCTATACCGAAGCGTATATGCTGAATTGGGACTCTAATGTGTTTCCCGGCGTTTTAGGCCGAACATGTGACCGTCCCTGCGAGCCTGCTTGCCGCAGAGTTAGAACAGAAGAAACTCCAGTGGCCATTTGCCGCCTGAAGCGAGTTGCCGCCGACAATAAAGGTGATGTTACGGCGTTTATGCCCCAAGTACCCACCGAGAAAAATGGTAAGAAAGTGGCGCTTATTGGTGCAGGGCCAGCATCTCTAGCCGTGGCGCGAGACCTCCTGCCCATGGGCTATGAGGTGCATTTGTTTGAACAGGACGAGAAGGGCGGCGGCTTTATGCGCAGCCAGATTCCTGCTTTCAGACTGCCAGAAGAGGTACTTGATGAAGAGGTAGATCGTATTTTAGATATGGGCGTGCATTGCCACTTCGGTCAAGAAATCACCAGCATGAAAGCCATGATGGATATGAATTTTGACGCCTATTTTGTCGGTACAGGTGCGCCACGTGGCCGCGACCTAGAACTGAAAGGCCGTGAGGACGTTGATAAGCACATTCATATTGGTATTGATTGGTTGTCCAGTGTCGCCTTTGGCCACATTACCGAAATGAAGGGTAAGGTCATTGTTATGGGCGGCGGTAATACTGCAATGGATTGCTGTCGTACCTCGCTGCGCCTGGGCGCTGAATCTGTCAGCGTGGTTGTGCGCTCTGCGTTTGAAGTGATGAAGGCCTCTGAATGGGAAAAAGATGATGCCATGCGCGAAGGCATTCCCATTATCAATAATCGTCCACCAAAAGAATTTGTGCACAAAGACGGCAAGCTACAAGGCGTGTTGTTTGAATGTGTTACGCCAGTTAAAGGCGAAGACGGTCGGCTAAGGTACGAACCCAGTGGCGAACCAGATGTCTTCATAGAAGCAGACCACGTGTTGATGGCGATTGGTCAGGATAATCATTGCCCTTGGATTGAGCGAGATCTAGGTATTGAGTTTGATAAGTGGGATTGCCCAACATTGAATGAAGTCACACTGCAAACCACCAATCCCAAAGTGTTTTTTGGTGGCGACAGCGCCTTCGGTCCAGAGAATATTATCTGGGCATCAGCACACGCACATCGCGCTGCGATCAGTATTCACCTGTTCTGCCAGGGTCAGGATCTTATTGCTGATCGCCCACCAGAAGGTGTAAACCTTATTTCTACTAAAATGGGTGTTCACGAGTGGGCTTATGATGCGGAGCACGACGCAGCTAGCCGCCATATCGTGCCATTAAGTGAAGAGAAGTCTGCGCTCACGAATATTCGCGTTGAAGTGGAACTTGGTTTTGACCAAGCGCTGGCTGAGAAAGAGGCGCAACGTTGCCTGAACTGCGATGTGCAGACAGTGTTCACGGAGAATTTGTGCATTGAGTGCGATGCCTGTGTAGACATTTGCCCCATGGATTGTATTTCCTTTGTTGCCAACGAAGATGAAGCGCAATTACGCCAGCAACTTACAGCGCCAGCGGATAATACAGAACAAGACATTTACGTTTCAGATGTACTCAAAACCACGCGGGTGATGGTGAAAGACGAAGACGTCTGCCTGCACTGCGGTTTGTGCGCTGAACGTTGTCCGACTAATGCCTGGGATATGCAGCGTTCAATCGTACACATTCCTCAGTTGGGGTCATACGCAGAATGAGTATAAAGTACAACGATTTCGTTATCCGCTTCGCAAACGTGAATGGCTCTGGCTCAGCCAGTGCTAACGGCATGTTTGCCAAAGCGCTTTTCCGCATGGGCATACCCGTTGCTACCAGAAACATCTTTCCCTCAAATATTCAAGGTCTACCCACGTGGTTTGAAGTAAGAGTCAGTGAGAAGGGTTATCTAGGACGCCGTGAAGGCGTGGATATCATGGTTGCGATGAATGCAGAAACGTTAGTTGAAGACGTTGCCAGCATTTCGCCCGGCGGCTACCTGCTTTACGACAACTCTAAGCCCTTAGCTAAAGCACTTAAACGCGATGACATTCATGAAATAGCCATTCCTATCGCATCTATGATGCTGCCTGAATTTACCGACCCTAAGCAGCGCAGTTTGTTCAAGAACATTGCTTACTTGGGCGCGCTTGCGGGTCTGCTGAATATTGAATTTGATGTCATTACTGGCATGGTTTCGACCCAGTACAAGGGCAAAGATGCGCTGATACAACCCAATATCCGCTCTTTAGAACTAGGCCGTGATTACGCGCTGAACTACCTTGATGCGCCGCTACCGCTGCAAGTCAGACGCTCTGACGCGGTGGGTGATCGCATCATGATTGATGGCAATGATGCCGCCGGTTTAGGCAGTGTCTATGGCGGTGCAACGGTTTGTGCGTGGTACCCAATAACGCCTTCTACTTCTGTGGCTGAGAGCTTTGAGAATCACAGTAATGTGCTGCGCATTGATAAAGACACCGGTCAGAAGAAATTTGCCTTCTTACAAGTAGAAGATGAATTGGCCGCCATTGGTGTGGTGATTGGTGCGGCTTGGAATGGCGCGCGCTCCTTTACCGCAACCAGTGGTCCAGGTATCTCGCTAATGTCTGAATTTCTCGGTCTGGCTTATTTCGCTGAAATACCAGCGGTGATTTGGGATATTCAAAGATCAGGTCCTTCTACGGGTATGCCTACACGTACCCAGCAAGGGGATTTGATTGGCGCAGCGTACGCATCTCACGGCGATACAAAGCACCCACTATTATTCCCTTCTACGCCAAAAGAGTGTTTCGACTTTGCAGCCCAAGCATTAGATCTGGCGGATCGTTTGCAGACCCCAATTATGGTGCTCAGCGATTTAGAGTTGGGTATGAATGATAACCTGAGCGAGCCTTTTGAGTGGGACGACAGCCGTCGTTACGACCGGGGTAAGGTTTTGTCCGCTAAAGACTTAGATGAAGTAGAAGTCTTTGGCCGCTACTTAGATGTTGACGGCGACGGCATTGGTTATCGAACCTATCCTGGCACTCACCCGGAAAAGGGCGCGTTCTTTACTCGGGGTACTTCGCGAGATGAATTCGCGGTCTATACCGAGTCTGGTGAAGTCTATCAACGCAACATGGAGCGGCTGCAGAAGAAATGGCAAACCGCTCGAACAATGGTTCCAGCAGCGCAAATTGCTGACAAGGGCCAAGCGGTAGGGGTGCTGTATTACGGCACAACGGCGTTACCTATGCCTGAGGCCTTAGATAATTTGGCGGAAAGTGGTATCCACATGGATACCTGTAGGGTACGTGCATTTCCTTTTGGTGAGGAAGTGGAGCAGTTCATTGCTTCTCACGATTTGGTCTTCGTTGCAGAGCAAAATCGCGACGGCCAAATGCGCTCATTGCTGATTAATGAGTTACAAACCAACCCAGCTAAGTTGATTTCGGTACTCTATTACGCGGGGCTATCTATCTCTGCGGACACCATTACCGAACAAATTTCCGATTACTACATTGAGAATAAATTGTCCCGAGTGACAGAGGTGCAATCATGACATTTGTTGCTAAACCCAGGGTTCATCACCCCAAACTGCCTGTTAATGAAATAGGTCTGACTAGGCGTGATTACGAAGGCTCTGTGTCTACACTGTGCGCTGGCTGTGGCCACGACTCAGTGAGCGCTGCCATTGTTCAAGCATGCGCTGAACTGTCGTTACCACCGCACAGATTTGCGAAAGTGTCAGGCATTGGTTGCTCCTCCAAAACCCCCAGTTATTTTCTGAACAAAAGCCATGGCTTTAACTCGGTGCATGGGCGCATGCCCAGCGTCATGACCGGCTCCAATTTGGCCAATCGAGACCTTATTGGCGTGGGTGTATCCGGAGATGGAGACAGTGCATCTATTGGCTTCGGTCAATTTGCTCATATTGTGCGCCGCCGCATAAATATGCTGTATTTAGTAGATAACAACGGCACTTATGGATTAACCAAAGGTCAGTTTTCTGCGACCAATGATAAAGGTTCAACCAGTAAGAAGGGCGTGCCTAATCTTTACGAGCCCATTGATCTGGTCAGTAGCGCATTGCAGATTGGTGCAAGCTTTGTTGCGCGCAGTTTTTCTGGCGACAAAAAACAGTTAGTGCCTTTGATTAAGGCCGCTCTGATGCATAAAGGCATGGCCTTTATTGATGTTATTTCGCCCTGTGTCGCCTTTAACAACCACTCTGGCTCTACCAAGAGTTACGAATTTGTGCGCGATCATATCCATAATGTTATGGATGCAGATCTGATCATGGCACATGACGAGGTCACAGCAGACTATGCGGAAGGCACTCGCGAAGATGTGTCTATGCCTGATGGCTCTACGCTGCAACTGTATAAGGTTGACGCCGACTACGACCCCCATGATCGAGTGGGCGCGCTCAATTACGTGCAGCGCATGCAGGAGAAGGGCGAAGTGGTTACAGGCCTGTTGTATGTAGATCCAGACGCGGTTGAGTGTCATGACATCATGGACACGGTCAGCCAGCCTCTAAATGAGTTAACTGAGGCGGATCTATGCCCGGGTAGCGACACTTTAGAAGCCCTAAATCAGCGTTATCGTTAACTAATACGACCGGGATTCTATAATCCCGGCAATTCTGATGATAAACTGCCGCCGCGCTGAGCGTGAAATCGAAATTTCCCCAGAAAGTTAGGGGATTAGAGGGGCAGGTTCTTATCTAGTTAGGCCTTTGCTGTGTTTAAAACCCAGCCAGAGGTCTTCTTTTTACCTCTGAGTACCTTTGAAAAAACCGGCTACCCTTGTGAAGGTCTTATAGGCATTTACAGTGCGGTCGGTCCTCAATTTCGAAAATTTCCTCAGTTTTACTTGCGGCTAAACTACCAGCCGCTAACCGCTAAATATTGCTTGGATGAGAAGGAGACAACGTGAGTTTACCCAGCCTAGATGACTATTTTCCCGACTGGAAAGAACGAGAAGCCCTAGCCGAGGGAATGATCCCCATGATCGGTCAGCTATACCGTAATAATGTCGTGGTTTATTGTTATGGGCGTGCGATGCACAACCAAAGCGTAACTCAGTTGATGAAAGCTCACCGCTATGTTCGTCAAGTGGAGCAGAACGAGCTTTCAGAATTTGAAACCTATCCCGTTCTCGAAGCCATTTCCAAATTAGATTTAGGCCCATGCCACGTTGATCTTGGCAAGTTGGCGACTAAATTTATGGCGGAGTCTGAGACCATCAGTGCAGAAGATTTTGTTATTCGCGAATGTAAATCGGTGATTGGTGTCAAAGCACCGCCGATAGAAAAGCCTCAGGATATTGTCCTTTACGGATTCGGTCGCATTGGTCGTTTGCTTGCAAGGTTGCTTATTGAAAAAACCGGCGGCGGCGGACAGTTGCGCCTTCGCGCTATTGTTGTGCGCAGGGGCAGTGACGATGATATCGTTAGACGCGCCAGCTTATTACGCCGTGATTCAATTCATGGCAGCTTCCAAGGCACCATTCGTGTAGATGAAGAAAACGAATGCATTATTGCCAACGGTAATGTTATACGCGTTATCTACGCCTCAGACCCCGCCAAAATCGACTACACAGAATACGGTATTGATGACGCCATCGTGATCGATAACACCGGTGTTTGGCGCGACAAAGATGGCTTATCTCAGCACCTGAAGTCCAAGGGCACCAAGCGTGTAGTGTTGACCGCGCCGGGTAAAGGCTCTGTTAAGAATATTGTCTCTGGGCTAAATACCCGAGACATCACCGACGAAGATCACGTACTTGCTGCGGGTAGCTGTACTACCAATGCCATCGTGCCCGTGCTCAAAGCCATGAATGACAACTTCGAGATTGTTAATGGTCACATGGAGACAGTGCACTCTTATACTAACGATCAGAATTTGATCGACAATTATCACAAATCAAATCGCCGCGGACGTGGCGCGCCTTTGAATATGGTAATCACAGAAACAGGCGCCTCATCAGCTGTAGTGAAATTGCTGCCAGAGCTGGAAGGCAAGCTAACAGGAAACGCCATTCGCGTACCGACACCCAACGTATCGTTAGCTATTCTTAACCTGACGTTGAGCCGCGAAACCACTGAGGAAGAAGTGAAAGATTTTTTGCGTAACGCTGCATTGCATAGCTCATTGCAACGTCAGATTGATTTCACCACTTCACCAGATGTCGTGTCCTCAGACATGGTAGGTAATCGTCACGCCTGCATCGTTGATGGCGAAGCCATCATCGTTAAAGATAATCGAGTCGTACTTTATGTTTGGTACGACAACGAATTCGGTTATGCCTGCCAGGTGGTTAGAGTATCGCAATCGTTGGCCGGTATTGTGTACCCGCTGATTCCTGAAGACGTTGTGAAGATGGGCTTCTAGGCGTTTGACTAGCCAAAAAGTACGCACACGAATAGCGCCATCGCCCACTGGGGACCCGCATGTAGGCACAGCCTACATGGCGCTTTTCAACTGGGCATTTGCGCGTCATGAAGGCGGCGAGTTTATTTTACGTATCGAAGATACGGATCAAGCGCGCAGTACAGCCGAGTCTGAGTCGTCCATATTTGAATCCCTTGAATGGCTTGGCCTTGATTGGGATGAAGGCCCTGATAAGGGCGGACCTCACGGTCCGTATCGTCAAAGTGAACGTAAAGCACTGTATAAAGAGTATGTGCAACAGCTCTTGGATGATCAGCACGCATTCCACTGCTTTTGCAGTAAAGCGCGTCTGGATGAGGTGCGTTCCAAGCAACAAGCAAATAAAGAAACCACGCGCTACGACGGTCATTGCATCAACCTAGCGGCTGGAGAAGTTGCCTCACGTTTGGCTGCAGGGGAAGAACATGTTGTACGCATGAAGGTACCCGGCGAAGGCCAGTGTACTTTCAACGATCGTTTGCGCGGCGAAATATCCATTCCATTTACGCAAATTGATATGCAGGTTCTGGTGAAAGCAGACGGCATGCCTACCTACCACCTAGCGGTTGTTGTCGACGACCACTTGATGGAAATCACGCATATTTTGCGCGGCGAAGAGTGGCTCAATTCAGTGCCTAAGCATATTTTGCTGTACCAATATTTTGGTTGGGAAGCGCCAGAAATGATCCACCTGCCTTTGTTGCGTAACCCGGATCAGAGCAAGCTCTCCAAACGCAAAAACCCAACCAGCGTGACTTATTATCGCGACATGGGTTATCTGCCCGAAGCACTGCTGAACTATTTAAGCCTCATGGGTTGGTCCATGCCGGGCGAGGAAGAAATTTTCACTCGCCAAGCCATGGTCGATGTCTTTGACGTGGACCGTATTTCAACCGGTGGCCCAATTTTTGATCAGACAAAATTGAAATGGATTAACGCTCAGTATCTAAGGGCGCTTTCTACAGATGAGTATGCCCAGCGCGTAAGCGAGTGGATGCTCAACCCTGAACGGCTTAAGCAATTGGTGCCAATGGTTCAAGAGCGTGCAGAACGGTTATCTGACTTGGTGCCAATGGTCGACTACCTTATTGGCGAACGACGGACCCTGAATGAGGCCGATTTTCAGCACAAATCGCTGGAGCGAGAGCAGGTGGTAAGAGTCATCTATCACACGCTTGCCGCGTTTGAAGAAATGCGCAGTTGGCAGCGAGAAGAAATTTATTCCACCCTTCAATCCTTAGCCGAAGCCTGTGACATGAAGGTAAGAGATTTTCTCTTTCCCTTATTCATCGCGGTGAGCGGTCGCGGGGTGTCATTACCCCTGTTTGATTCGCTGATCTTTTTAGGTGCGCCGTTAAGTCTAGGACGTCTGCGAGATGCATTGGAAGTGTTTGCAGTTTCCGGAAAAGAGCGTAAGCGCCTTGATAAGGAATACCAAAAACTCCAATGGCAACAAGATTAGTACAATTAAGCCAATAGGCGTTTGACAGGTGGCGATTAGCTACCTAACATTGCGCGCTGTTTCGGGGCCATAGCTCAGCTGGGAGAGCGCTTGAATGGCATTCAAGAGGTCGGGAGTTCGATCCTCCCTGGCTCCACCAATTTTCTCTCAACACCTTGCGCTGTAAAACCAAGGTGAGCATGGAAACAGTCGATGACAGCAGAACAATTCAACGTCCTCGGCTGGGCGCACACCAACAATAAATTGTGTAGAGATTTCGTCTTTACTGATTTTTCCAATGCCTTCGCTTTCATGACCCAAGTCGCATTACTGGCTGAGAAAGCCGACCATCATCCCAATTGGTCTAATGTTTACAACCGCGTGACCATTGAATTGACCTCCCATGATGCGGGTAACCAGGTGACCGCCAAAGATGCCGCCTTGGCTCAAGCCATAAACAGCATTTGTCCTTAGTATTTTGGCAGCGCGCTCGATCTAGCCTCCAGACAACATGTTGCACCTTGCTGATTACAACATAATCCCCCCAAGCCTTTACCAATGCGCTAATTGTCACTAAAAGCAAAATGTCCGAAATAGATATTGCTAGCGTTCAAGCCTTTAGTTAACTTTAGCTCCGAATTTTATAACTATCCATTTCTAGGGGGACTACATGCCTAAAGTTACTTTCATTGAGCACAACGGTACTGAACACAGCGTAGACGCAGAGGTTGGTAAATCTTTGATGCAGGTTGCGTTAGACAATTTGGTACCAGGCATCGACGCTGACTGTGGCGGCGAGTGTTCTTGCGCAACCTGTCACATTATGGTTAAAGCAGATTGGTTAGACAAAATCGGTTCACCCAGCGACGCCGAAGATTCTATGTTAGACCTGAACCCAGAGAGAGAGGCGAGTTCTCGCCTGGCTTGTCAGATCGAAGTCACCGAAATTCATGACGGACTTACTGTTGACCTACCGGAGTTCCAATTCTGATGAGTGAAGCAACTGTTCTACAGATGATAGATCACGAAGCTAAAGATGTGCCCTTAGAGGACATTGATGTTAGCCAACGTGAGCTGTGGGTACAGGACCGCAAATGGGACTATTTTGCCCGCCTGCGTAATGAGGCCCCAGTCCATTTCTGCAAAGATTCTGAGTTTGGACCGTATTGGTCCGTAACGCGCTTTGCCGACATTATGGAAGTGGAAGCCAACTGGCAGAGCTTCTCTTCAGATCCAGCAATTACCATTGTAGATCCAGAAGAAGATTTTCCACTACCTATGTTCATTGCAATGGACCCGCCCAAACACGACGAGCAGCGCATGACTGTGCAAGGCTCAGTGGCGCCAAAGAACCTTAAGAACATGGAAAGCACCATTCGTGGGCGAGTACAAAAGGTACTAGACGGCTTGCCTGTTGGTGAACCATTCAACTGGGTAGATAGAGTATCTATCGAGCTGACTACCCAAATGCTAGCAACGTTATTTGATTTTCCTTTCGAAGACAGAAGCAAGCTCACACGTTGGTCTGATGTGGCCACCGGCGGTCCTGAAACAGGGATTGTTGAGAGTGAAGAGCAGCGTCAGGAAGAGTTGCTCGAGTGTTTGGCATACTTCACTAATTTGTGGGAAGAGCGCGCCAAGCAGGGTTTGTCTAATGACCTAATCTCCATGCTTGCGCACGGTGAAGCAACCCAGGACATGAGCCCGCAAGAATATTTGGGCAACCTTATTCTGCTGATTGTAGGTGGCAACGACACCACACGAAATTCCATGACCGGTGGCGTCTTAGCCCTGAATCAGAATCCCGGTGAATATGCCAAGCTACGCAATAACCCAACCGTTATTCCATCAATGGTTTCCGAAATCATTCGCTGGCAGACGCCGCTAGCCCACATGCGTCGTAAGGCGACCAAAGACTATGTCTTGGGTGGCAAGACCATTAAGGCCGGCGAGAAGGTTGTCATGTGGTATATCTCGGGTAACCGCGATGAGCGCGCCATTGATAAACCCAACGAGTTTATTATCGACAGAGACCGAGCGCGTCAGCACTTGTCCTTTGGCTTTGGTATTCACCGCTGCATGGGTAATCGTCTTGCGGAGATGCAGATACGCATACTTTGGGAAGAAATTCAGAAGCGCTTTCATATGGTTGAGGTTGTTGGCGATCCAGTATTGGTGCCTTCAAACTTTGTCCACGGTTTTACCGATCTGCAAGTGGTACTGCACACGCATTAAGCGTATGCCCAGCGTATTAGTAGACGCTGTGTAAAGAAAAGACCAGTTCGTCAGAGCTGGTTTTTTTTTGCCTGAACCCAGCGATCGCGGGACAATCATTAAGTGATATATGTTGAAGGGAGGACCGCGGCCTTCATCAGAGTGTTAAACAGCTTTACATAAGAAAAAGGGGAAGAGCATGCCAACGTTTACTCGAGGCGAAATAAAAATACATTTTGAAGAATATGGAGAAGGCGATCCAATACTGTTGATTGCACCTGGCGGTATGCGCTCGGCTATTTCTATGTGGCATCACGGCCCGTGGAACCCAATTGATGCGCTACAAGGCCAGTATCGGGTTATTGCCATGGATCAGCGCAATGCAGGCGACTCTGTTGCACCGGTTGCAGTGGGGGACAACTGGGATACTTACACGGCTGATCAGCTGGCGCTTATGGACCATTTAGGCATTGATCAATTTCATGTTGCAGGTATGTGCATTGGCGGCCCGTATATTCTTAACCTCATTAAACATGCCCCTGAGCGTGTGACCTCGGCGTTGGTGTTACAAACCATTGGGCGCGATGAAAATCGTGACATCTTCTTTGCCATGTACGACATGTGGGCAGAAGACCTGTTGGCGGCTAAGTCAGACAACTTTAGTCCCGAGGCCATGGCGTCTCTCAGGCACGCAATGTTCGACAATGAGTTGCCACTGTTTTGCGTGGAAGATGCCTTTGTAAGCCAATGCCAAACACCTATGCTGGTTTTTGCCGGTAACGATATTTATCACCCTAATTCAAGCTCAAAACACCTAGCCGCGTTAGCGCCAAATGCGCAATTGATCGAAAATTGGAAAGAGGGTGCAGGTGTGGCGCAAGGTTTAGACCGCGCACTGCAATTTTTACAAAGCAATGGTTAAGGGCTAGGCGTTAGCTGTTAGCGCTTTAAACCCAAGTTTAGGCTGATGGAATGAGACAAATCCCAGTTTCCGGTATTGCCGGCCAGCACACTGGTATAAAATAGCGGCCTCAAAGAAATACGCTCTAGCGGAACGTGGGCTGAATTACGTTAGATGACAGAGCGCCAACTCATTATCTGACGCAGGGTAGGGCCTACCCCAACAATGAGCGACGGTAATAATAACAACAATAAAGGAGTGATTTATGTCACTGGTAGCAGTAATGGAAACGAACAAAGGCACAATTAGATTAGATCTATACCCCGAAGAAACGCCTATGACCGTTGCTAACTTCGTTAACTTAGTTGAGCGCGGATTTTACAATGGCATTGGTTTTCACCGAGTGATTCCAGATTTTATGATTCAAGGCGGTTGTCCTCAGGGCACCGGTACTGGCGGCCCGGGCTATCGCTTTGCGGATGAGTTTGTACCGTCACTCAGACATGACGCGCCGGGTAAATTTTCTATGGCCAATGCTGGACCTGGCACAAATGGTTCGCAATTTTTTATCACCCACGTAGCCACACCGTGGTTAGACGACGCGCACACTATTTTTGGCGCCGTGCAAAGCGATGCGGACCAAGACATAGTCAACGAAATTGCCCAGGGTGATGTCATTGAGTCAGTCACCATTGAAGGGGACACGGCGGCTTTGTTAGCATCAGTCGAGCAAGTTGCCGATTGGAACGAAGCTATGGGCGATGCCTAAATAGTAAGGCTTGCAAATGAGTTCATGTGGAGAAGCTATTACTGGCTGCCGAGGGGGCAAGTTAGGCATAGTCCACATGAGCTAGCGCACTAGCCCCTAACGGGTTTGTTAGGGGGTTCTGCGCTTCGACCTACCACTAAGATACCTACCACTTTGGTAGACAGGGTCGATGCTGAACGTTGGGGAATAAATAGGGGAGACAGCAGTGAGCGACGATTTTCTTTTTTCCGGTTTGAAAGTACTAGACATGGGCAGTTGGATAGCCGGGCCGGTGGCCTCAACTATTTTATCTGACTACGGTGCTCAGGTGATAAAAGTTGAGGCGCCAGAAATAGGCGACGGCTATAGAGCTTTTGCAGGCATGGCCTCCACGCCAACTCACCCAGAGAATTACACTTGGGAAATGGACAACCGCAACAAGCGGTCAATCACACTCAATCTCAAATCAGACGAAGGCCGAGAAATTCTGCTGAAGCTGGTTAGAGAATGTGACGTCTATGTCACCAACTTGCCTCATCCCATGCGCCGCGCTTGGCAACTCAGTTATGAAGACTTGGCACCACTGAACCCCAAAATGATTTATGCGTCCCTAACAGCCTATGGCGAGTTGGGCCCTGAACGCGATCGCGAAGGTTTCGACCTTGTGGCGTACTGGTCTCGCTCGGGGCTCATGGATTTGGTGCGCTCACCCGGCGCGCCGCCTGCACCCGCGTTACCTGGCATGGGGGACCACCCAACTTCAGTAAGCCTGTATGCATCTATCCTCACCGCCTTGTTCCGGCGTCAGCAAACAGGCGAGGGCAGCCACGTACATACTTCACTGCTCGCCAATGGTATTTGGTCGGCCTCATGTATTGCCCAAGGCACCTTTGCCAATGCAGATTTCACCGATTACTACGCCAGTCAGCCGAGATTGTTTGCTAGACGCATGTACGAGGCCGCAGACGGTCGTTGGCTGCAGTTTAGTATGGTGCGTACTGACGAGGAGGTAGACCTTATGTTCGCCGCTATGGAGCGTCCGGACCTGCTGCTAGATGAGCGCTTTGCTACTTCAGACGCGCGCTTGGAATATGGCGCGCAATTGGCAGAAGAAATAGTCCAGATCATCAAAATCAAAACCTCGGAGCAGTGGATGTCCGAGTTCCACGCAATTGGGGTACCTTCCGCCCTTGTCGGCCAGGTGGCGGACCTGCCGACAGATCCACAGGTGCTCGCGAACAACATGGCCTTTGCGCCGCCAGAAGGCGTAGATATGCCTCTGGTGATTAAGCATCCGTTGAATATTGACGGACTAAAAACCAAGGCTATGGTCAAAGCGCCTGAAATGGGCGAGCACACGGCTGAAGTCTTGCAAGAGATGGGCTACTCGGCACAAGAGATAACTGCGCTGCAAGATCAAGGTATCGTGTAACCAACACTCAGCGTTGAGGCTTGGCGTTTTGGTCGCCGCGCAACTGCCGGTGAGGACGCACTCAACATGGCTAGGTTCGGAGTGGTTGGACTAGCCCCGACTGCGCTTGACTGAACTGAACTGATTTAAATAGAGCAGAACTGAGCCAAAGTAAAGTAGGCGAGCTAGGACGGTAATTGCTTTACGAGTTAATTCAAAGTGCCGTGACAGGCCTTTGTTTGTGTTTAAATCACAAAATCTAAAAACGTATTCTTAGGTCTTTGATGCAATCTGAAATCCCTGCACTTCGCGATTTGGTCCTCATTGGCGGCGGTCATAGCCATGTCCAAGTACTGAAAAAATTCGCCATGAACCCGGTGCCAGGGGTTCGCATCACACTTATTTCCGAAAGCGCACTTTCGCCTTATTCAGGCATGTTGCCCGGCTATATCGCTGGGACCTATAGCGAGAAAGACATCAATATTGCTCTGGGGCCTTTGTGTGTTTTTGCCAAGGCACGCCTAATATGCGCCCGAGTTACGGGCATAGACCCTGTTGAAAACACCATTGCGTTGGCTGACCGACCGAGTTTGCGTTTTGATGTGTTGTCTTTGAATTGTGGCGCAGAACAAGCCCCGGTAACGGGCCAAGGTATGCGTGTCAAACCGCTGAATAAGTTCATGCCCAAGTGGGCAGAGATCAAAAAGCGTATCCACGCCGACACCCATTACGCCAGCAGCATTGCCATCATCGGCGCCGGCGCAGGCGGGGCGGAATTAGCCCTGTCCTTTCGGGCGAGTCTGCCCGCCAACACGGGTATACACCTAGTTGGGCCTAGTTTGCTCCCCGGACACGGTTCAGGAGCGGTCAAGCAGCTTGAGGCGGCTTTGGCGGAGAAAGAAATCAACTATGTATGTGACCGTCTCACTGCGGAAGCGGCCAATACAGCGGACTGCACCGTTAACCTAACCCTCCAGTATTCTAGCCAGACTATTCGTGCCGATCATGTTTTTTGGGTCACCGATGTGCGCGCGCCTCAGTGGTTGAAGGCCACTGGTCTAGAGCAAGATGAACGAGGATTTTTACGTGTAGACGACCGCCTTCGTAGCCGCTCTCACCCGCATATCTTTGCCGCAGGGGATGTTGCGCATTTGGTTGGTCAGGAGCGCCCTAAAGCAGGGGTTTATGCTGTTCGAGCTGGACCAATTCTGGCCGACAATTTGGCCCTAGCCATTCAAGGGCTAAGTCTTGCTAAATCCAGTAGTCAATTTCGCCCCCAGCGTTATCACCTAAATCTGATCGGCTGTGGCGATGACACGGCGATAGCCTCTTGGGGTCCGTTGGCTACAAGAGGACGAATTTGGTGGCAATTGAAGCAGTGGATCGACGAAAAATTTATGCGCCGATTTAATGATCTGCCGTCTATGCAGACGCCGGTGCACGCTCTGCCAAACGCCTTAGCCGAGCACCTGCCCGAAGACCTAATGCGCTGCGGTGGCTGTGGTGCGAAGCTGGCAGCTGATCCACTGCGCCGGGTGCTAGCGCGCCTGCCGGCACAATCGTCGGTGAATTTAAAGTTGGGAATTGGCGATGATGCAGCAGAAGTCATCAACACGGGACCAACAACGCTGGCCACAGTAGACGGGTTTCGCAGCATGGTCAGCGATCCGTACCTATTTGGCCGCATAGCCGCGCACCATAGTCTTAATGACATCTTCGCCATGGCAGCAAAACCCTCTGCGGCGCTGGCGTTTGTTACCGTGCCGTTAATGGCTGAGGCAATGATGGAAGACGAGTTGTTTCAGCTTATGAGCGGACTTGTTGATGTGCTCAACGCCCACGATGTTGTGCTGGCCGGTGGCCATTCAGCGGAAGGTGCGGAACTGAATTTGGGTCTCACCGTACTGGGTGCCAGTGCTGGCGTGGTCAGCACTAAGGCCGCCGCGCAGATTGGCCACGGTGTGATTCTGACAAAACCTTTGGGCACCGGCGTGGTGTTGGCTGGAGACATGCGCGGTCAGGTAGAGAGCAAGCTTTCCAGCGCGTGTATGGCGTCAATGGACCAAAGCAACTGGCCCAGTATTGAGGTGCTGGTTGCGCACGAAGTAGGGGCGCTCACCGATGTCACTGGGTTTGGTCTGGCCGGACACCTAGGGGAAATTTTGCGCGGCGCCGGTTGCGGCGTGAAGTTGCGTTTGGCAGATATTCCAATGCTCCCCGGCGTTGAAGCGTTGGTACGCCAGGGTGTGGCCAGTTCTTTGCAAAAAGCCAACGCGCTGGTTTTGCAAGACTATAAGCTCGTAGGTATTGATGCCGCAGACCCTAAACTACAACTGCTGGTAGACCCGCAAACCTCCGGCGGAATGTTAGCAACGCTGCCGCAGCATCAAATCGCTGCGTGTTTAGATCAGCTCAGAGTGCTGGGTTATGAGGCAACTCAGATCGGTGAGATTTGCGACGCCTCCATCATGGAAATTTATTAACAGCTTTTCTAAAGCGTTAGAAATACTCAGCGATGGCGGGTCTAAATCGGTCCATGTCGACTAGGAATGAATCATGTCCCTGAATGGAATCCAGCGGCTTGAATATCACTTCACCCACATGATTTGCTAGTGCGTCGGCTAATTCTTTTTGCTGACTAACAGGAAACAACATATCTGTGGTCACGCCTATGACCAGTGCAGATTCAAGACCTAGGCTGGTAAAGCAGCTAGACAAGCTGCCACCGTGATCTGCTGCATCAAACAAGTCCATCGCTCGAGAAAGATACAAGTAGCAGTTGGCATCAAAAGAACCAATGAATTTGTTTGCATGGGTCTCTAAGTAAGATTCAACTTCGAAATCAATGCCAAACGGACTGTCTTCGTCAGTAAACCCTAAAGCGCGCTCGCGCCCAAATCGCTCGCTCCATTCTTCACCAGAGCGGTAGCTGATCATGCCAAGTTTTCGTGCCAGCCGCATGCCGGTCACCGGCCCGTGTTCTGCCAGCAAATATTGCCCATTCTCCCATAGCGGATCTTTACGAATGATTTCTCTTTGCAGCGACCGCAAAGCAATGGAGTAGGGCAGGCTTCTAGCTGCCGAAGAAATAGACACAAGGCGTCTGACTTGACTCGGGTGATTCAGCGCAAAGGCTAGGGCAGTCATACCGCCCATAGAGGCGCCGACCACTGTATGCAGCTGCTCCACAGCATAGTGTTCAAGCACGCTGATAGCGGTATCGGCAATGTCCTCTACGGTAAGTACGGGAAAGGTTAAGCGATAATGTTCGCCGGTTTCTGGATCAATACTGGCCGGTCCGGTGGAGCCAAAGCAGCTGCCTAAAGAGTTCATACAAATAACAAAGTAGCGGTTGGTGTCTATCGGCTTGTTGGGTCCAAGCATGTCCTCCCACCAACCCGCGGACGGGTCAACATTAGAGGAGGCCGCATGGGCAGAAGGTGACAGACCGGTGAAAATCAACACGCAATTAGACCGGTCCGCATTGAGTGTGCCCCAAGTTTCAAAGGCAAAAGTAGGATTATTTAAGACGCCGCGCTTCATCTGAAACGGGCCGTCAAATCGTAGTGTTTTTAGTGCTTTCACAAATCCCCTCAAATACTTCTCAAATTCGAGGGCTACAATAAGAGATCGCTGGGCCCGCCGCTACCCAAAAACAGCCTTTGGCTTGCGAACTTTTAGCCAAAGCGCTGAGGCCAATTATTGTGGGGTAGAGTCGTCTACTGAAAATGTCTGAGCAACCTGCTCGGCGTTCATTAAAACGTCGTCAATGAGCGCCAGCGCCACCTCGTCGAAAGGGATGCCGAGGAACGCTGTAGTAGACAGCTCAATAAACAATTCTAACAATTGCTCTTCACCCTCTACTGCATCAAGATCTACGAATATCTTAGTAAAAAACGCTGTGGCGGCGATTTGGCCAGTGGCGTTGAGGTGAAGAAGTAGCTCTTCAAGGCGAGGTTTAAGGTCCGCTTTGACCGTATCTATTGCATTCATGAGCGCACAGTGCATGGTTATCCGTGAACGAATTGTGAAGGTTGTAGCATTTTGGCGCAGAGGTAGAAGCGAGGTAGAAGCGAGGTTGAAGAGAGATTGAAGGGCGGTTGAGGAGGGGGCGAGAACGAGTTGAAAAAAGTCTCACTGAAGTTGCTGTTTTTGCGTGTGATGAAGTCGTAGGATGCGCTCACCGGGCTTGTATCGAGCCCTTTAATTGAACTCTAATCTGGGGCGCCGTTATGAAATCTATGCTCTCGCTGTTTAATCCTTTGGTGATCTTCCTAGCAAGTACGCCCCTGCATTTTTTGTTCAGTCACAATATTGTTGTGCTCAAAATTAAGGGTGTTCGTTCAGGCAAAATGTACACAATCCCCGTGAGCTACCTGAAGACCAAAAGTGGCATTATTTGTATGACAGAGTCTGGCGGTTTATGGTGGAAAAACTTACGGCTGGGACAGCAAGTAGAGATTCAGTTGGCAGGCAAACGCCTCTCAGCAAACGCCACAGTAGAAGCCGAGGATGTTGGCAAAATCGCCACAGCATTAGAGAAATTCTGTCGTAACAGCCGCGCCAGCGCCTATTTCGCGAAAGTAGCCGTCAGCAACGGCCAGCCTAACGACGATCATATTCAAGTCGCTGCGCCTAACCACGTGCTGATCGAAATCGCGTTTTAGCACACGCCTATCCCTGCACAAGGCTGTTGCACTGAGAGCGACGAGGGCCAAGAGGGCGAAGAGGTCGAAGAGGTCGAAGAGGTCGAAAAGAGTATCGCGCTCACGGGTGCAATGCGTACCTTGGCGCGCGGATACTAGGTACTCATGATAATTTCGCAGGTTTTTAGTTCAGAAAACTCGTCACTCCAATCGAGCCGCTCAACATATTGATGGCGGGTGTAGCCCTCGAAATGTTCCAACATATATTCCTTCACTGCTTTCTCGAACAAATTTAAGCCGTCTCTGACGGTCGGCGCTGTGATACGCACTTCAATATCGAAAGGTTCGATGGGAAACTGGTCTTGATCGTAACCCCAAATGTCTTTCATTTTGTAAGCGACAGGATCCACGGGCCTCAGGTCCAGTGTTTTTTCGTCAACCTGCCCGCCTTCGCTGGGTTCCCATATCCAATTTTCGTGTTGCATATCAATGTCATCCTTGTTGAAAGCACTTTTTAATCGCTTTTGTAATCGCACTTTTTAAGCGCACTTGCCTAATCAAGCGCCCTCAAAGAGGAAAGCGCTCGTCTCTACCAAAGCCTTACTGTAACGCTAAACTTAACCAACATCTCTACAGCTTTGCCGTTTTGAATCAAAAAACGCCAAAAAACCGAAAAGGTTAGCATTTGTCTCATATCTACTTAGACGAAAGCTATTCAATATGCCGACGGGCGGATAGCATGCATGCGGTTCAAGACACCATGCTTCGAGTTTCCTCTCTCCCAAGAGTAAGAATGCGTGGATGGAGGCCGATTACTAAAAGCTGACGAAAAATAAAGGTTAGAAATATGGATATTCAGTTACAGCAGGGATACGGGTCAGGTGGCAGCAGTGCTTCGGACTACGGTGACGAATCTTTCGAAGTTATTGCCAGCCGTTCTGAGGGTCTAAGAAAGCTAGAGGAATTTATGCCACGCGCTGGCAGGGCATACCAAGCCACTCGTAACCTTGACCATGGCCTGGGCAAGCACTCAAACGTGTCTAACCTGTCACCTTACATTCGCCACCGGCTCATTACCGAGGAAGAGGTTTTAGCCGCTGTCTTAGCAGAGCACAGCGAGAGTGATGCGTTCAAATTTGTTCAAGAAGTCTTTTGGCGCAGCTATTGGAAAGGCTGGCTTGAACACAGGGGCATGCTCTGGCCGGAATATCAGCAGAACCTTTCGTGGAACCTCACCAGTGTGCAGAAAGATCCCAGGCGTTGGAAAACCTATGAGTTGGCGACGATAGGCAAGACAGATATCACGCCGTTTAACGATTGGGTGAAGGAGCTCCTAACGACAGGATACCTGCACAATCACGCGCGCATGTGGTTCGCCAGTGTGTGGATTTTTACGCTACACCTGCCCTGGGAACTAGGCGCAGATTTTTTCTTGCGTAACCTTCTAGACGGTGATGCCGCATCGAACACGTTGGCGTGGCGCTGGGTTGCAGGACTGCACACCAAAAACAAAACGTATTTAGCCACAGCGAGCAATATTCGAAAGTGCTCTAGCGAGCGATTTACAGACCCGTGCGATCATTCCCTGGGCCTTAAACGACTCGCTACTACCACGCAACCCCAACAAGAAAATCTTTCGCCTGGTGCGTTGCAAAATACACCAATCGAGTGGCCAAAACCCATGAGTTGTTTACTTGAGGAAAACACTGTCTCAGCGCTGCTGGTGACCGAAGACGATTTAAGTACACAAATACCCTTTCAGCCGTCAACAATAGCCGCGTTGTCCGCGTCGCCGCGAAGCCCCATTGCACCAACTAACGAACTCGTTAGACAATTCAGCGCCAGCGCCATAGAAGATACTTTGCAACGCCTTGCGGAAGAAACGAGCGCCCACGTTGTGGAACAAGCTATGAGCGAAGAAGAAATTGTTGCTTGGGCTGTAGAGCAAAAAGTTGAGCAGTTGTTCCACCCCTACGCGCCGTCTGGACCCACGCAAATGCGTCTTCGCAACCTAGCGCCTAAGTTGGCGGCTAAAGGCATCCGTTTAACTGCCTTCATGCGCGACTACGACCGGTTGGTATGGCCCCATGCGAGCAAGGGCTTTTTCCAGATGGGCAAGCAAATTCCAAACTTTTTGTCAGTAATGGAACTGGGCCAAAACCTCAGTGCAGATAGAACGCTTAGCGGGCTATGAGACCAACTTTGACGGTTTCGTCGGGGGCATAAAATTCTCGGAAGCTATCGGTAGCTAAGGGTAGCTATAGGCAGCAAGCGCATTTTGCAGTAGCGTACTGGTTTATCAGTCAACTGGAGTGCAGAAGATGAGCCTATCCATCAATCGTCCGATAAAGCGCAGGAGCGTCATTCAAGGTGTAGGAGCAACGTTGGGCGTTTTGGCGTTGCGTGGATTTTCTGTGCAAGCGGCGGAGCCTGCGCATTTTTCGCATGGCGTGGCCAGTGGAGACCCCTTATCAGACCGGGTAATTTTATGGACTAGAGTTATCCCCGGCTCCGGCGATCACAGTACCGTTGAGGCTATCTGGCAAGTAGCGAATGATGCCGACTTCACCGAAGTAGTCAGCTCCGGCACCGCTACAGCATCCAAGGCGACTGACTACACACTTAAGGTTGACGCTACGGGGTTGCCAGCTAATGGCAGTTTCTTTTATCGATTTATTGTCGCGGGCAAAAGTAGCCCTACAGGCAGAACTAAAACCCTGCCACTGGGCAAGGTGAGTGAATATAAAATTGGCGTAGCCTCCTGCTCAAATTATCCGCAAGGTTATTTCAACGCCTACAAGCACATGGCAGACAGCGATTTAGATCTGGTGCTGCATCTGGGTGATTATATTTACGAGTATGCAGAAGGGCGCTACGCAAGCAAGGTCGCGCTAGAGCAGTTGGGTCGGCATGTTGAACCCACCAGCGAGATACTCAAGTTAGAAGATTACCGTATGCGCTATGGGCTCTATCGTACTGACCCAGATTTAATGGCCGTACATCAACGCCACCCCTTTATCTGTGTTTGGGATGACCATGAGCTGACTAATAATACTTGGAAAGACGGCGCTGAGAATCACAATGAAGGCGAGGGCGACTTCCATCAGCGCATACGCGCTGCGCGGCAGGCGTATCACGAATGGATGCCTATCAGAACCGCAGTCAATGGTGACCAAGCGCCAATTTACCGCTCGTTTCAAATTGGCGAATTAGCGGACCTGCACATGTTAGATACGCGGCTGCACGGCCGCGACCGCGGACTGGAGTACGCAAAAGACCTAACTTATCAGACGATAATCTTTGATGTACGTAACCAAAACGCGCCAAAAATTATTTCCTCTGCGCAGGCAGCGCTATTAGAAGACGGGCAGTCCCAGCAACTATTACTGCCATTCGACCTGTCTAGTGGTAAACCAATAGCCGTCACCGACTACGCGAAAATTGCTGATTTAGACCCCAAGGCATTGCCCAAAGGTTGGGCTTACTTGCCCGATGCCGCCGCTTTTAGACGCGAAAAACTCGATAATCCTCAGCGCACTATTTTAGGCTTTGATCAGGAAGATTGGTTAGCCGATGAGCTTAAAGCAGGTCAGGTGAGAGGTTCTAAGTGGCAGATTATTGGTCAGCAAGTGCTCATGGGGCGAACCGGCATTCCTAATTTGACGCTAGATCTGGAGGGTAAGCCCAAAGAGTACGTTGATTTTGTGCGGCGCTTACAAAGCTTAGAAAAACTAGGGTTGCCCTTCAATTTAGACGCGTGGGATGGCTATCCAGCCAGCCGTCAACGTGTGTTTGAGCAGCTAATCAGTCATGCCAGCAACCCAATTGTGTTAGCCGGAGACACCCACAACGCTTGGGCCTTTAATCTAGCTGACGATAATGGACGTGCGGTGGGTATAGAAATAGGTACGCCGGGTATTTCTAGTCCTGGCATGGAATCTAATTCAGCAACAACACCAGAAAAATTAGCCGCAGCGTTTAAGCAGGCCAGCACCGAATTGGTAGATTTAGACACCGCCCACCGAGGCTGGGCAGAAGTGACTTTGACACCCTCGCAGATGACTAATCAATGGCATTTCGTCGATACAATTTTGCAGCGCGACTTTAACGTTACAAGTTCTCAAGTACATGTGTGCGAGGCAGGGCAGCGGAAGTTCCGCAACGGTTAAGTTGCTGGGGCTTGAGCGAGTCAGGCCCCGAAGAAGATTGGCTCATTAAACAAACTTTGCCCAAGTCTCCAGCGGCGCTCGGTCTGAAACCAGACTGTTCACATCTGCCTCTGGGTTTTTATATCCAATGGCCATGCCACAAAAAAGCATTAAGTTGTCTTCTGCGCCTACAAAGCTTGCTACCGCTTGTGATCTGTTTGCCCAGGCTTCTTGCGCGCATGTGTCTAGTCCTTCTTCCTGCGCCAACAGCATAAATGTTTGTAAAAACATGCCTAGGTCTGACCATTGTGGTGGCCCCATGGTTTTGTCTATAAAGCAGAAGAAAGCGGCAGGTGCATCGAAAAACTTAAAGTTTCTCGCCAAGTGTGCAAAGCGGCTGGGTTTGTCGTCTCGCGGGATGTTCAGCAGTTTGTACATGTCTTCGCCCACTTTGAATCTGGAATCTCGGTAGGGGGAGGGCAGTTCCTTCGGATAAATTTCGTAAGCTGGGGTTTCTCTAGGATCAGTGTCAGCCAAGAACTGGTGGAACTTTGGCATGGTCGAGTCATTAATCACGAACACTCGCCATGGCTGTACGTTGCCCCCTGAGGGCGCGCGTGCGGCTTTTTCTAACAGTTGAGATATTTGTTCATCAGATACTGGCGTGTCCAGAAAAGAGCGGATTGATCTTCGCGCTACAACGGCTTCGCTAACTTTCATATGGTGTCCTAAATTTTTCGGCTTAAGCTATATGCTTTTCTAGACTGCCTCTAATGGATAAGTTCAGACAGAAGAAGGCTAGAAAAATTTCAGCTGGGTTGTTTAATGAGGAAGGCATAGCCACCGAATGGCGGCTATGCGCGACAAGTAGTGAAGCTACTTAGTGGAGCTACTTAGCTAAAGACACCATTAAAGGCGTCTTCATTGAAGCCGATCAAGAGTGTTTTACCTACCACACTGGTGGGTGCGCGCAGGTTGCCTGTGCTGCCCAACATGGCGTCTACTGCCTCGTCCGTGGCCGCTTTTCCGCCTTTGAACTCAACTACTTTTTTACCCTTTGCCACAATCATCTTGCTTGCTTTTGCCAGCAGCGCTTGGGCGTCTTCCCGCTGTAGCTTGCGGCTCGCAGGCACAGTGGTTGCTATTGTTATGTTACTTGCTTCCAAAAACTTGGATGCTCGGGTACAGCTGGTTCAGCCGCTGCGAAAATAATACCAATCTACTTTCTTTGCCATTTCTTTATCCTATGATGTGAAGGCTCATAATAAGAGGAGGGCGAGGACAATGACAACATTTGCGATAGATTTTGACGCGACATCTTTAACTGAGACGCAATTTAACTTTATGGACGGTGTTGCCACGCTAACGCTGCACAAGCCCGATCTGCGCAATGCGATATCAACTGTAATGCTCGCCGAACTCATTTACTTGCTGGAATGGTGTGCGCGTCATGACGAAGTGCGGGTCGTTGTTCTACAAGGCTCTGAAAAGGGCTTTTGTCCCGGAGATAATTTACGCGGTATGGGGCCTTTGCCCGAAGACTTTCCGTTTATGCCCAGCAGCCCCGTTAGCCACGCGGGCATCCAACACTGCCTGCGTGGCATGAGTAAACCCACCATTGCGGCAATCCATGGCTTTGCCTTGGGCGTGGGCTTAGACCTCTCCATGGCCTGTGATTTTCGCCTAGTGACTGACAATGCCCGACTCCAAGACCAACGGGTTATTGATCGCGGCATGCACGCTGTGACCGGCTGCGCGTGGCTGCAAACCCGCGCCATTGGCAGTGCACGCGCATTGGAGTTTCTGATTCTGGGCGAGGCCATTGACGGTGAAACCGCGAAAGCGTGGGGCATGGTCACCAAAGTGGCCAGTGAGGATGAATTCGCCCAGACCTTAAACGCGCTAACACAGCGCCTTGCCCAGGCACCTACCAAAGCCATTGGCTTAATGAAGCGTCAGATATACACCGGTGAAACAATGAGCCATGAAGACTTTATGACATTTGCCGCGCCGCTTATTACGCAGATTGAGATTAAGGATCGTCAAGAGGGCATTCAGGCGTTTTTAGAAAAACGACCTGCTAATTTTTCCGGCACCTAGTCGTTAACCGAGCGAGGCGCGACGACTCCTAGCGCAAGGCGCTCACGCAAGGCGCTCACGTAAGACGCTTGCGTAAAACGTCTGCGCAATTAGATTTAGCACTTCGCTTATTCTTTAGTACTGGGTACTCTGAATCAGCATTTTGTAATTGGAGGAGAGGACAATGGCGCCTATACCAAAGGGCAGTACAGTAGCAGTTACCGGTGGCGCGGGTTTTATCGGCGGCTGGGTGGTCAAATTATTATTGGACAAAGGTTATCGTGTTCGCGCCTGTGTCAGAGATGTGAACGACGCAGCCAAAACTGACTTTTTGCGCAACATGCCTGGATACGCATCCGGGCGATTGAAATTGTATTCCGCAGACCTCGACAAGCCCGGCTGTTTTGACGACGCTTTTGCCGGTTGCCAAGGGGTTTGCCACGTCTCCCACGTTAGCGACTATGACGATCAGGATTACGTACGCGGCGTGTGCAAACACGTTATTGATAGCATCAATAAGTCGGGTACGGTCAATCGCGTCATCGTCACCTCAAGTATTGCGGCCATTATCTCTGAAGCCGATTTAAACGAGCTGCAACGCCGTCCCGTGTTTTACGAGGACCGCTACCCAGACGAAGAAAACCCCAAGCGAACCACTGCTAAAGGCCAAGGTTACTCAATGGGTAAAGTTGAGCTGGAGCGCATGTTTACCGACGCCGCTGAAGCCAGTGGTGAGTGGGATTGTATTCGTGTTTGCCCAGCCGACAACGTTGGCCCCATTTTGGCTGCCCATCAAAAAGACAAAGGCCCATGGCAGAATAATATTGAAATGATGCTGAAGGGGAAATACTACCAAAACGGCGCTTACAGACCGTGGATGACAGTAGACGTGCGCGACGACGCCGAATGTCATATCCGCTTGTTGGAAAACGTAGATGTTAAAAACGGCGACCGTTACATTGCTTGGTCAACTGACACCATTAACGTGGAAGACGTGTGCGCCTCAATCAACCGGCTGTTGCCCGAATTGGGCCACGATACGCCGGAAGTCACCGACCCATTTCCAGAGCACATACAAGCGCGCGAGGCCAAGATGAGGGCTATTTGGGCGGGTTGTGAGTTGCGCAATGATCGAATTAAGTCAGTGATCGGCATTGAGTTTAGGTCACTAGATACCTCAATTAGAGATTGTGTGGAGTCCCTTTTATCCGTGGCCGGGGTTGAGCCACAGTTAAGAGAAGGCTTTACCTTACCTAAAAACGGTTAGGTATCTCATTTGGGCCGCTCAAAGCGGCTAGCTCAATCTACTCGCTCAATTTAATAGGCAAGAATAATGAAGTTAGAAGACAGTTGGATTAAGGCCCGTGAATCTTGGGATTTTCGCGGTGAGCAGCGCCCTGATTTTGCAATAGAACCTCGCGCTGATCAGGAGTCGGTGTGGGATTACCCGCGCCCGCCGGTCATTGTGGACGATAAGCGCGCCATTGAAGTGCGCAGTAGCAGCGGCACGCTGTTGTTAAAAACTAATGCGGCTAGACGAGTACTGGAAACTGCCAGTCCGCCCACATTTTATTTGCCCGCGCAAGACCTGTGCGTGGCCTTGGAGCCCGCCAATGGGCGATCCTTTTGCGAGTGGAAAGGGGCCGCAGAATACTTCCAATTTGAAGGTGAGGTCATTGCTTGGCGTTACCCTGAACCATTTGACAGTTTTACAAGCGTTGCGGGTTGGATTTGCTTTTATCCGGCGCTCACTCAATGCACTGTGGACGGTGAAGCCGTGCGTGCGCAAGCTGGCGGTTTTTATGGTGGCTGGGTGACAGATGAAATTATCGGCCCTTACAAAGGTGAACCTGGCACCAGCGGCTGGTAAGTACATAGGCTATGCAGGGGGCTTGTGCTACTTGCGCCTATTACCGGCACTACTTTGCCCCCTCCCAGAAGCTGATAGATAAAGCAAAGTGGTCAAGGCTTGCCGTAACCTTTTGATGGGTAGCGGCAAAGCGGCAAAAGTTTGCACTCTTACCTCTGTATAAGGCATTTCCAACACTTGGCCGCACAATTTTGGCAATAAGTGGCCGTATTTTCAGGAATTAGCGGGCTTAAAGTCTTGATTTACGTCAACTTTCGGCGAACAATTGCCGCTAATGAAATTTTTTGGTCAAAGTAAATGCCAGAAGGCGTAGGTTACAGCTCTAATACGGTTCAAACTCGGTCAACTCCTGCAACACGAGTTGAACCCAGAACGAATGTCGACACCTCAACAGCAGTGCAAACTCGCGGCGACTCTTTTAAGGATAGGGTTGATATTGAAGTAGGTGCGCGCCAGCAAGCGCCGGTGAATCCCAACCGCAGTACCTACGAGCAAATTGGCCAATCACAAATTAGGTCTGAAGCCCGAGTAACAGAGCAACGCGCCGTGGAGCAGTTGCAGCAGCGACAAGCACTGTCTACCCAGCGCGACAACCCAGTCTCCAGAGCGAGCCTTGAGACTCGTGAGTCTCGTGCCGCAGAGAGAACACAGACTCAGCCTGCAGCAGCTCAGCGAAGTGAGCGCACCGCAGAGCGTCCGACAAGCGACGCCTTGGCTGTTCGAGTACAGCAACAATCCTTCACCAGTGCGGAAAAGTCTCGCTACTAAACCCTAGTGTTCGGTACACGCTTTTCATCGTCGGCTTAGTTCACTAACGCCGGCTCTTGCCGCTAAGCAAACAATCTCCCAGCAGCAACGTTTAACCACAATGCTTAATCAAGACGGCTTAACCGGATAGACAGATCGTGATTTAGGTCTTTCTCGTTGTGGCGCCACCCCTAGAGTCTTCCTCATTCGTCATATTGCGTACGTCTTTCACCAAAAATACTAGGGCCGTTGGAATCACCACAAGAATAATGGTGGCCGTTAGCGTGGTTTGGTATCCATAACCTTCATATAACAAGCCTGCCGCAACCAAACCCAATGGGGCGAGGGCGATTGAACCAATGTGATCGTAGGCGCTCACTCTGGACATCATGGCCGGAGCAACTTTTATTTGTAGCGTTGTGTACCACAACACAGAAAATATTTGGTCACAAAAGCCAACTAGAAATGCCGCAAGCACAATTACTTCAAGGGGCGAGCGCAGCAACATTGCAAGGCTTACCAAGGGGAATGCAAATACCATCATCACGGCTAAGCGCATGGGGTAACGCGGGTTGATTTTTATGGCAAAAAGACCGCCCACCAATGTGCCAATGCCAAAGCCCGAAACAATAAACCCCCAGTGCGTTGCACCAGCCATGTAGTCACGAGTGAATGCTGGTCCTATAAGGCCAAAAAATGCCTCTAGGGCGGCAACAACTAAGGAGAACTGTAAAACGATACTCCAAAGCCAGGTATGTGAGCTGAATTCTTTCCAGCCCAATTTGAGGTCCTGAATAATGGATTCACTTTTTTCCTTAAGTTGCGCGCTGGGTTTAAGACTTAAAATTAACGCGGCTGAAATGGCGAATGAAACGCCATCAATCAATAACGTCATGCCAGGGCCTACCCATGCCACCAACAGTCCGCCTAAGGCTGCGCCTATTGCAATAGCACCGTGACGCGCAGTGCCGAGTATTGCGTTGACGGTTTGTAAATCCTCCCGATCGACCAACTGAATAATTAAACCCGTAGAGGCGGGCGCGTTAAATGCGATACCAATGCCATTGATCAGCATAAAAAACGTCAGCCAAGGCACTGTGGCTAAACCCGAAAGAAAAAGGAACGCCATGGACAATTGCGCCGACATCGCCAACAACTCTGCATAGAAAATAACTTTTTGCCGAGAGGTTCGGTCTGCAATTGCGCCGCCGATCAAAATGACACCAATGGCCGCCACAGTAGGCGCGGCAATGACAAATGCAGCATCAGCCGTGGAGCCGGTTAAATCCAAAACCCCAAACGCCATCGCGATGGGCGCCATTGCGGTACCCATATAGGTGATGAGATAAGACACAAACATCCGGCTTACATTGGGGTTTTTAAGCAGTCTTAGTGCGTTACTGAAATTATTTTGTGCCAAGGAGTTAGGCCCTTAAAAGCAATTCGCTGATGATTCAAATGCATATGAGAATTAATATAGCTAGGCTGAGTGGATACAGGGCCGAGCCGAGACTTTGACCGCGTAATCTACACGCTCTTAACTAGATTGAAATAGCCGTTGGTAGGTAAATCACCACAGTCGGTCTGAGGGTACTCAATCTAGTGGCGCATATTTCTCAAAATGCGGCACTGCGATAAATGTGCTGTTTTTTTCGCAAAGTAACGTTGCCAACAAAAATCTATAAACATTACATAAGGTAAATTAATGGCTGACTACGAATTTGCAACGGTAGATGTTTTCACCAATCAGCGCTTTGGGGGTAACCCTTTGGCAGTTTTCCCTAATGCTCGGGGTTTAACCGATGAGCAAATGCAAAAAATTGCTCGGGAGGTTAACTATTCGGAAACGACATTTGTAACGCCCCCGCGGGATCGTAAAAATACCGCCGAAGTGAGGATCTTTACACCTCAAAGCGAATTGCCCTTCGCTGGCCATCCTAATGTTGGCACAGCTTGGGTATTGGCGGAGAACCCTGGGTGGGTTCCGGGGTTGGTTTCAAGCGACAAGATGATTTTTGAAGAACGCGCAGGCCTTGTTGAAGCAAAAGTGAGGAGAGAAAAGAACGGTGAAGTATCCAGTTGTACTATTCTCGCGCCGCAAAAATTTCATCAGTTGCACAGCATACCTAGGTCTGTCGTTGCGCCATGCGTTTCGTTATCTGATGAACAAGTTTTGGTTGATGCGGTTGTGGCGAGCGCAGGGCTACCCTTTGCGTTAGTACAAGTTGCCAACTTAGAAGCACTTAAGTCTGCAAAACCAGATATCGCAGCCTTTGAATATTGTAATGAGCACTATGGTTATCCAGAAAAATCAGTCAGCATGATGATCTATTATCAGTCTGAATCTGGCGTAGTGCACGCGCGTATGTTTGGCCCACTTGCAGGCATTTATGAGGACCCAGCGACTGGCTCTGCTTCCGCAGCACTGGCTGGACTGCTAGCAAGCCGGGACCAGCGCATGGACGCAAATATAAAGTACGAAATTTCTCAAGGTGTAGAAATGGGTCGACCCAGCGAGATTTTCCTTGAAGCGAAAAAGGTTGCTGGGGAGATAGAGTCGGTGTCCATTGCGGGCCAATGCGTGCCGGTTATTACTGGCACCTTTACTGTATAGAAACGCCTAACGGCAAGATCTGAACCCTCTATAGTCTGTTTTGGGCAGAGTGTTAGGCGTACTTTACGTGACCAGGTTTCACCGTTATTGCAAAAGCGAAACCAAAGTCTCTCGGGTTGCTTGGGCCTCTTCGGGATTCAAGTAAAATTCCGATGCTGCAAAATCTGTTACGCCGGCCTCACGCATTTTGTTGATACCTGTCACAACTTCGTCTTGGGTTCCCACAATGGCCACATCAGCAGGACCCTCTACGCCTTCGCGGTCGAGCATGGCCCGGTAGGAGGGCAACTGACCATACATTTTCAAATTTTTGCCAATAACCCCACGCACCACATCGGGTTGATCGGTCACGCAGACGGGCAGGGTAGCGATGATTCTTGGCGCTGCGCGGCCAGCTGCTTCTGCGGCAGCGGAAATTTCTGGCGCAATGTGCTCTTTCACTGTTTTGGGACCAACCCAAGCCAGTGAGGTGCCATCGGCCAACGCCCCAGCGACCCTTAACGCTTGGGGGCCGAGTGCCGCCACAAGCACCGGAATATGGGTTTCGGGCGCGCGGAACACTTTGGCATCGCAGCTTATTGTTGCACCGGTAAAGTTCACTGTGCCCTCTCTCAACAGCGGCATTAAGACGTTTAGGTATTCTCGTAAATGACGAATGGGCTTATCAAAACCAATGCCCAGTTGGGCCATCATGGTTTCATGGGAAAGACCTATGCCAAGGGTAAGTTGCGGCGTCATCATGTTAGAAACTGTCAGTGCCTGGCCAGCTAGAATCATCGGGTGACGGGGGTGAGTGGGAATAATAGCGGTACCTAGCTCCATGCTTGTAACAACTTGGCCAACTGCGCTCAATACTGTCAGTGCGTCAAAGCCCCCTGTAGGGTGCTCGGCCAGCCAATAGCTGGCAAAACCGTCTTTTGCTGACTGTATTGCATGGTCGCGTACCGCCGGGACCGACGCTTTTTGTACCAATCCCGTTCCGTTAATGCCAATTTTCATTTTTTATTCCCTCTATTCACCATTCGTTTGCCATTCGCTGCTATTTCCCTCAGTTTCCCTCTATCGCTCTAAGTCCCTCTGTCGCTCTAAGTCGCTCTGTCGCTCTAAGTCGCTCTTGGTTGCTCTTGGTTTCTGGAGAGGAACGCTGCTTAACCATAGCCTTTTTGTTGCCACACCGTTAGCCCTAGAACCTAAGACGTAACGCAGGATAGTCTTGCGGTACTGGTTTAATGGACCTTATGCTGGGAATCGCCAATTCTGCGAACGGCGTGTCAAAACCGCAGATCGCTTGGTTTGTAAGCCGGTTAGGTTGGAGTGGAATAATTTGCAAAAGACGATTACCAAAGTAGCTCTTGCCTATATTTTTGATGCTGAAGATCGGGTGCTCATTGCAAAACGACCCCAAAGTAAGCACATGGGCGGTTTCTGGGAATTTCCCGGTGGCAAGTTAGAACACGGCGAGTCGCCGCTTCAAGCCATTCAGCGCGAGATACTTGAAGAGTTAGCCATTGAGGTCGCTGGCACAGCTGTCTTGGCGAGTTTTTCACTGCGCGATGGCGGTGAATTAGCATTTTTCCCGGTAGTCTGCCAATGGTTGCGCGGCGACATTGTGCTTTTGGAACACGATGAATACAGTTTTGTGGCGCTAGAAAACCTAGCGCATTTTGATTTAGCGCCAGCAGATATTATTGCCGCCCAAAGGTTAATTAACTTTTTGCACGCTAAGCCCGCAAAATGAATAAAGTAAAAGCAAGCATTGCGTAAGGTTAGAGCTAAGTAAGGTTAGCGTTAAGTAGAATAAGAGGGGAAGTAGATGGAAATTGAACACGGCAGCGTAGCAACCGCTCGGCATAAAAGTGCTTATTTGGCTTGCGGCCCTGAAGACGGCCCGCGAATATTTTTTGTGCACGGCTGGCCTGAGCTGTCCTTGAGTTGGCGGCATCAGCTGTTAACGTTGGGCAATCTTGGCTTTAGAGCCATTGCGCCAGATATGCGTGGCTACGGTAACTCATCGAATTATTCTAAACATGAGGACTTTGCTGTCAGCGAAGCTGTGCAGGATATGGTGGAGCTACACGCAGCATTGGGCGAGGGGCCAGCAGTATGGGTAGGTCACGACTGGGGCGCGCCGGTGGTTTGGAGCGTTGCGCTACATCATCCTGAAATAGTTCATGCCCTAGCAAACTTGTGCGTACCGTTAGGTCTTGAGGCAGGCGTGGACTCCATCATGGCGCATGTTGACCGAAGCATTTATCCCGCAGATACCTTTCCCAAGGGGCAGTGGGAGTATCAATTCTTTTATAACGAAAATTTTGCAGCAGCCCAAGCAGAGATGGAGGCCGAGCCTCTTAAGACAGTGAAACTGCTGTTTAGAAAAGGCGACCCGGCGGGCGCAGGGCAACCGGCTTCTACCGCTTACACGCGCATAAATGGCGGCTGGTTTGGTCCTGATGGCATTCCAGATATGGAGATAGACCTAGACGTTATTTCCCCAAATGAGGCAGATGTTTTTGCCGAAGCCTTAGCCCGAAATAGCTTTTTTGGCCCCAGCTCCTGGTACGTGAATCACGAAAACAACGCAGCGTTTAGCGCCAAGGTAAACTCTGTGGCAATTACTAAACCCGTGCTGTTTTTCCACGGTGAATATGATTATGTCTGCCAAACTGCCACTGGCACACTGGCTGATCCTATGCGCGCAAGATGTTCAGACTTAACTGAAATTTATGTTAAGTCTGGTCATTGGATGGCCCAAGAGCGGCCTATTGAAGTAAATGCAGGGCTAACGCACTGGCTAATAAGTAATGTTGGCTATTGGCCAGAAGCTGCGCATTATTAACATTAACGTATTCGTTAGATAATCGCCTGTGGATGTTCAGACACAGCGCCCAAAAGAAGAAAGAGAAGAAAGAGAAGAGTATGCCAAACCCGCGACCAGAGTACCCAAGACCCATATTGCGCCGAGATCGCTGGCTGAATCTAAATGGTCTATGGGATTTTGCCGCAGACCCAGATGGCGTGGGGGTGAGTGAGCGTTGGCAAAACCGAACTGAGTGGCCAAGCGCCATCACTGTGCCTTTTGCGCCAAACAGCGCTGCAAGTGGCTGCACCGTTGATCCGGATGTGCAAAGGGTTTGGTATCACCGAAGTTTTGACAACCCGAATTGGCAGGGCGAAGAGGTCATACTTAATATTGGTGCCTGTGATTTTATTACCACTGTATTTGTCAATGGTCACGCTGTGGGCAGCCATACCGGTGGTTATAGCCCAATAAAGTTGAATATTACCGCAGCGCTGCAAGCGGGAGAGAATCATCTCGCCATAAAGGTAAAGGATTCTGGTTCTTGGCAGCAGCCGCGAGGTAAACAAGCTGGTGATACTCGGTGGCCAATAGACTACGACGCAATCATTGGTATCTGGCAAACCGTATGGCTGGAGCCGGTTCAAGCCACGCATATTGAAGTGCTTAACTACGCGTTCAGCAGGGCTGAAAACAGTTTGGCGCTGACTATTAACTTGAGTGATAGTTTTGACGGTGAAGTGCAGGTAACCGTGACCAAATCGCAGATACTTGGCAATGCTCAGGCACCAGATACCAGCAAGGCGGTTACTGAAGAATATTTCATAAGCCAGGTAAGCCAGCAGCGCTCCGAAATTAAGACCGCACTGCATATCCCAGAGCCTTGTCTTTGGTCGCCAGATTTACCCCAGCTTTATAACGTGACCATTGTGCTTTTATCCAACGAAGGCGTGGTGATAGACACAGTTTCTAGTTATGCCGGCCTACGCGAAGTGAGGGTGAGTGACGGCAAGTTGTGCTTAAACGGTGTGCCCATTTACTTACGTGGCGTGTTAGACCAAGGCTATTTTCCTGAGGGGTGGTATACGCCAATAGATGATCAGGCCATGGTGCGCGATATACAGCTGACCAAGCAACTGGGGTTTAATTTAGTTCGTAAACATCAGAAGGCAGAGGACCCAAGGTATTTATATTGGGCTGACCAGCTTGGCTTATTGGTTTGGAGCGAAATGCCTTCGGGCCGTATTTTTTCAAACAATTTGGTTGAGTCGCTCACCCAAGAGTGGACGGCTTTGGTGCGCCGAGACCAAGCACACCCCTGCGTCATTTGCTGGGTGCCTTTTAACGAATCTTGGGGTGTGTGGCATCAGTCTTCACGGCCTCAACAACGCGCCTTTGTAGATGCAATTTATCACCTAACGAAAACTCTGGACCAAACTCGCCCAGTTGTAGCAAACGATGGCTGGGAGTACTCCTCTGGAGACTTATGGACGCTGCATTTATACGACAGTGCCTCGAAGGATTTGAATCATCGCCTAAACGGCATACAGGGTAATCCGCAGACAACGGTTTCTGACGATACCAATAGCAGGGTGGCCACATTGCCTGGCGCTGACCCATCCGGCTTGCCGATATTATTGACCGAATGCGGCGGGGTGGGTTTTACCCCGGAGCAACAGCAAGACGAGCATTTTTCCTACGGTAGCTGGCCAGTTAACGAGCAGGAATTGTTGGCACGGATAGAAGACCTGGGGCGTGGATTGTCTAGCTTAGATGCGCTGCAGGGATTTGTCTGGACGCAACTCACCGATGTGCAGCAGGAGATTAACGGTCTTTTGTATTTTGACCGCCAGCCCAAGCTGCCGATTGACCAACTTGAGCAGATTTTTGCGGCGATCGGAGAATAGCCCAACGATTAATGTGACGACAAGGCCGCAGACTATTCTGCGGGCTAGGGTAAAGCCAGAGTTAAAAGCCAGAGCTTAAAGCCAAAATTAGAGGCTCAAATCAAAGGCCCAAATCAAAGACTAAGAATAAGAATAAGTCTAAGACAGTGGCTCCGAATAAATAACACTGCTCTGGTTCAGTTGCTCTATTTCATCTTGGCTGAAACCTAACTCCTGAAGTATTTCACCATTGTGCTCACCCAGGCTCGGCGTGTGCGCGTGAATATTACTGGGGGTGTTAGAAAATTGCGCCGGAGGCCGCGGTGAGCGAATTTGCCCAGCGCGTGGGTGCTCGTAGGTCCAAAGCGCCTGCATGGCTTTAACTTGGGGGTCATCTGGAATTTCATGACGCATATTGATGCGCGAGTAGGGTACATCGTTTTGCTCAAAACGATCACACAAGGTGTCTGTGGTCAGTTGGCTATAACCTTGGTTCATCAATTCGTTCAAAGTTTCTCGGTTTCTCGCTCGAGACTCAAAGTCTTTAAAGCGCTCATCGCCAATCAGATCGTGCAGCCCGAGCGATGCAAATGTGCCGTCTATTTCCGCTTGTTGAACAGGCATTGCCGCAATCCAACCGTCTTTGGTTTTGCGCATAAACATGCTGTGATCACCGTCTGGCACGGTTTCAACTCCGTCATCCAGCAGCGTGTAATTTGGCATGGTATCTGGCCACAGGAAAAATAGGCTGGCGTCCAGCATAGAAAGTTCTACCCGCTGGCCCTTGCCAGATCGTTCGGCTTGGAACAGCGCGGCCACAATGGCCTCAGCTGCGGTAAGGGAGGTGATCTTGTCGCAGACGAGGTTATTCACCATTGCCGGATCGCCATTGGGTTGCAGGGTAGCAAAGCCGCTGATGGCCTGAATAACCGCGTCATAGACACGGCGCTTGGCGTAAGGGCCCGTTGCACCCACGCCATTAATCGACGCATAAACCAGCTTTGGCTGCGCTGCTTTAAATTCATCATAACCAAGGCCCAGTCGGTCCATGACGCCGGGGCGAAAATTTTCCATAACCACATCTGCCGTTGCGATGAGTTTGCGCGCAATCTCAAGGCCTTCGGGGCTTTGTAGGTCTAAGCAAAGAGAGCGCTTATTGCGATTCATAGCCGCGAAAGGTCCTGGCATGCCATTGCTTTTGGGCAGGCCACCGCGCATCAGGTCGCCTTTGGCAGATTCGATCTTAATCACCTGAGCACCTTGGTCGCCGAGTATTGAGGCCGCAATGGGCCCCGAATACACAGCTGTGAAATCAATGACACGAACGCCTTGAAGAGGCCCCGTTGCCGTACCGCCTAAATTTATTCGCTCTGCCATTTGTATCTCCCCTCTAGATGACCAAGGTGTAACAAACTTTGGCAAACAAGCCCAGAAAAACCGCCGAAAAGCTCGGAAAAACTCAACAAAAGAGACCCAGAATGCGCCACACAAAATACGTGTAAAATTTGAGGTTTATCGGCGACTAAAAATGAGTGAACACGTAAGGGGGCAGTTTGAGGTGCGTTTTTTTGCCGAACAGGAGCGGCGTATAAGGCCTAGAAACGCTTTATGCGAAAAGAGAGGTGACCAGATACACGGCAAAAATGCCGAGAGCGAGGAAGCTTTTGAGGTCGAAATATGTCTTTAAAACTGTCATGCGCGCTAAGGTATACAAACCCGCTGAATTTCGGAAATACCAAAAAGCGCTATGGTTATAACAAAAGTAGTTATAAAGGAATATTTACCCGAATTATGCAAACTTGCGACAAGAGGCTGAGTTTTAATAGGCGTTCTTAGAGGGGCTTTTAGCTCGTTTCTTGTTCAGTTTTAGACCAACTGTAGTGCCGTATTCGCTAAAGATATAGCACAAGGGCCAAGGCTACGGGCGCCACTATAATCCATAAGCCAACCCCCAGGCCAATACTGCGCATAGACATTTGGCTCAGCGTCTGGCGGTTTATTTCTAACCCAATCATTGCTAAGGCGATGACCAAGAGGGTTTTACTTAGCAGGCTGATATAACCAACCACGACGGGTTCTAAAGGAACAAAACGACTGACAATCGCCATGCCGACAAAAAGTAAAACAAAAGTGGGTACCCTAATCTTTGCCTCACGGCGACCGTAAATGAGGCTCACAGCGAAGGCTAATGGAATCAGCCAAAGCGTCCGTCCAAGCTTTACGGCAGCAGCAACTTGAGCCGCTTCGTCGCCATATATGGTCGCTGTGGCCATCACAGAGCTGGTGTCGTGTATTGCCAGCGCCACCCAAGCACCAAATACTTCCTGACTGAGACCCAGCTGAGTGCCAATGTAGGGAAAGGTCAAGAGGGCGATTATATTCAGTAAAAATACCAGTGCGGTGGCTACTGCAAATTGCTGAGGTTTGGCGTTAATCAGCGGCGCAAGGGTGGCAATCGCCGTACCCCCGCAAATGGCAGTACCGCTGGCGATTAGGGTTGTTTCCACCTGATCAGAGCGCAGCAACCTGCCCATTAGCAAACCCAATCCTAGGGTGCCTAAAACAAATACAGCGACAATCAACCCGTAGTCTGAGGACATTTGCATCAGGCTGTCTATACCTAAGGAAAAGCCGAGCAAAACAATGGCCGTTTGCAGGCTAAGCTTGCCGATGGTGCCGCTTTGTTTAATGGGGTTTACGTCTAGAATTAAGCGCAAGGCCAGCGCCCCAAGCAGGGCGTAGGCAGGGTTTTGAAAATAGATGCCAAGGGCAATAACCAACAACACGCCAAGCCATACCAAAGCAGACTTTTGATTTTGGTTTGGCGCTGTGTCTTTAACTGTGGTGTTGCTAGCGTCTTTACCCAGATTGTTACCCAGATTGTTGTTTGGGTTTTCATCTAGATCGTTAGATGTTTCATCTACAGCCATGCTCGACGATCCTCTCCCTCTCCTGCGTCAATCCTAAAGCAATTAGCTGCTGGGGCTAGCTTTGTTTACGGTGATTCCCTTGATCATTACTCACGCTTCTGGATCACTATCGAGGTCAGTGGCGGGCGTTCTAGGCGGGGGCTGGACTCAGTGCGCCTTGGGTCCTTATGCGCACAAAAAACAACCCTAGAATGATCAAGTTAATGACCCCAACCCCTGCAGCAAAGCCAAAGGACCAGTCGTAATTACCTGTTGCATCAAACAGTAGACCGCCAACTACGCCGCCGGTGCCCATACCAATCCAGCCAAAAAACGAGGTAATACTCATAGCTCTGCCTGAATATCGTGCTGACACCATGGTTCTTGTACAGACCAAAATTGACGACATAACGCCGGAGTAAGTGAAGCCAAAAACGATAGCCAGCAGATACAAACTGATATCGCTGTGAAAATAGGGGAACCAAAGCACAGAGACAGTTTGCCCCGCGGACATCAAAATATAGCCGGGCAGCGCGCCAATGGTGTCGCCCAATTTACCGCCAACAATACGTCCAAAAGCGCCACTGAACATGAGCAAGGTTAATACGGTCGTAGCCTCATCCAAGGTGCGCCCATTGTCAGTCAGCAGGGGTACCAAATGCACAATGGGTACCGCCATACAATTGCAGCAAAAAATAATGGCCATGCTGATCCAAATAATGACCTCGCGCTCGGACAGTGGAAAATCGCGCACTTCCACCTGTGGATTATTGCGCGCCACTTCTCTAAGCGGTGATTCTTTGATTAAAAACGCAATGGGAAAGGCAATGCAAAAATAGACCGCCGCGCTAATGACGTAGGTGGTCTGCCAGCCATACTGCTCCAATGAAATAGCGCAAAGATAGGGCACAACACCTTGTCCAACAGCGCCACCTGAAGCTGTAACGCCCAGTGCCAAGCCGGGTTTGTGGGTAAACCAAAAACCCACGTTGGCGAATAAGGGCGAGGTCACCATGGCGTTACCGAAAGCACCAAAGAGAAAATAAAGCCCATAAAATTGATAAATAGATTGCTGGCCGCTCAGTGCAAAAAGACTGGCAGCCATAGCAATTGCGGCGACAAAACCAAAGTAGCGGGTGCCATATTTATCCGCGATATAACCCCATAAGATGCCAAATATGGCGGAAGAAAAGGAGATTACGGTATAACCCAGCGAGGTTTCGCCGCGGGTCCAGCCAAACTCGGCGGACAGGGGTTTGAGGAAAACAGAAATAGTCCCCAGGGTGCCAAAGGCCAGCGCGCTTAGGGTAAAGACCGCAAAAACCATAACCCAGCCGTAGGAAGGGTCTTTTGCCGGCGCTTGAATTTCATTTGCGATCATTAGAGGTAAGCGCCTTGGTAAAATTTGCGCAAACATCATAGCCCAAAAAATAGCGGCGTTCTGAAAAAGGTTACGCGCTCTTCAGTGACTAATTTCACGCCTAAAAATAGCTTTTTCGTATGCAAAAGCCCTGGTCAAATGACTGAACTAAAAGGTACTAGCCAGGCGATTTTGGCGATTGGGAATTGACAAATTTTCGTGCTTGGGTTTTTGTAGCGGCGTCACACATTTCAGAGTTCTAAGATGCAAGATCTGCCAAATTCCACTGAAGTCATCATAGTTGGTGGGGGCATTATCGGATGTTCTATCGCCTACCACCTCACCGAACTGGGTATTTCAGATGTGCTTTTGCTTGAGCGCAAGCAATTAACCAGTGGCACCACTTGGCACGCAGCGGGCCTGGTTGCGCAATTGCGCGCGTCGCAAAACATGACCCGACTTTCGCAGTACACTACAGAATTATTCGCCAAGCTTGCCCAAGAAACCGGCCAAGAAACTGGCTATCAAAGAACCGGTTCTATCTCTATGGCATTGCACGCTGAACGGTTTGAAGAGCTGAAACGCCAAGCCAGCATGGCCAACGCGTTTGGTGTTGATTGCGAAATGGTAGATAAATCCTTCGTCAATGCACAATGGCCAGAAATAGACACCACAGATATGCACGGTGCGGTTTATCTGCCCGGAGACGGGCAAACCAATCCAGTAGACACAACCTTGGCGCTTGCCAAAGGCGCGCGTAATATAGGCGCAATAATTGCTGAACAGACCACCGTTGATCGCCTAGCCATTAAAGACGATATTGTTGTGGGGGTTTATCTTGCGGACGGCACGTTGATCCGCGCCAAGCAGGTGGTCATAGCAGGTGGCATGTGGTCGCGAGATTTTGCCAGTCAACATAACGTGAGATTGCCTTTGCATGCAGCCGAGCACTTTTACCTTGTCACCGAGCCGATACCCAGCTTTACAAAAATGCGACCCACCCTGCGCATGCCAGATGAGCAGGTTTACTATAAATATGACTCGGGCAAACTCTTGCTCGGCTGCTTTGAGTTAGAAGCAAAACCTTGGGGCATGGACGGCATTCCCAAGGATTTTTGTTTCGACTCATTGCCAGAAGATTTTGCGCACTTTGAACCGTTGTTCGAGAAAGCACTTAAACGCATGCCAGAGCTAAAAAGTGCTGGCATCAATCTTTTCTTTAATGGCCCCGAGAGTTTTACCGTAGACGATCGGTATCTGTTAGGCGAAACCCCGGAAGTTAAAAATCTATTTGTTGCCTGCGGCTTTAACTCCATTGGCATTCAATCCTCCGGTGGCGCTGGCAAGGTCTTGGCTCAGTGGATGCAGCAGGGCAAACCGCCTATGGATTTGTGGGACGTAGATGTGCGCAGGACTTTTCCCTTTCA
>Ga0257126_1000246_pt1 | contig 45275 bp, 39 predicted proteins | sample SI060_120mmetaG_FD_190151 | JGI IMG/M metagenome (GOLD analysis project Ga0257126, IMG submission 190151) | Marine microbial communities from Saanich Inlet, British Columbia, Canada - SI060_120m | ecosystem: Environmental > Aquatic > Marine > Inlet | place: Canada: British Columbia | collected... | reverse complement strand
ATAATGAAATATTTAGTTTATGGTGGAAATGGTTGGATTGGTTCTATGATGTGTAAATTATTTAATGAACAACATATAGATTATAGTATTGGACAAATCCGGGTTGATAATGATATATCTTTAGAAGCAGAAATTGATAACATTAATCCCACACATATTATGTGTTTTATTGGTCGGACCCATGGCGAATATGAAGGAACGAACGAAGGGACAATTGATTATCTAGAAAAACCTGGTAAATTGATTGATAATATTAGAGATAATTTATTTTCACCATTAGTATTAGCATTAATATGTCAACGTAAAAAGATCCATCTGACTTATCTTGGGACTGGATGTATATTTTCACAAGAAAGTACAGATATACAAGGATCACATGGTTATACTGAAAATGATATTCCAAATTTTTTTGGATCTTCTTATTCAGTTGTAAAGGGATTTACCGATAGATTAATGCATCAATTTAAAGGATCTGTATTAAATTTACGAATAAGAATGCCTATAGTCAATTACGATAATCCTCGTAATTTTATAACAAAAATAACTAAATATGATAAAATATGTTCTATCCAAAATTCAATGTCGTATTTACCAGAACTTTTACCATTGGCGTTAGATATGTCTAAAAATAAAACAACTGGTACAATGAACTTGACGAATCCAGACACAATTAGTCATAATGAAATATTAGACATGTATAAAACATATATTAATCCCAATTTTAAATGGAATAATTTTAGTATAGAAGAACAAAATAAAATATTATTATCAAAACGATCTAATAATAAACTTAATACAACTAAACTACAAACATTATATCCTAAGATACACACGATCAAAGAAGCTTTAAAAATATGTTTTTCACATTACAAGTTTTTGAATACGCTAAATCGACTATCATGTTCATATGTAGCATCGCATATTGTATAACCATGTTTTATAAAATCGTAATGTGTATAAGTTAAATGATTACATTGATCGTCATATTTGTATGTGGATGGTCTTCTATCATAAGTTTTACTTCGTATATTAACTATATATACAGATTTTTGTGTAACCCTTTCTATTTCTTCTAACACTTTAAAAGCATAATCTTTATCTGGAAAATATTCAAATACATTCAAACTAAAACATTTTTCAAACCATTTATCTTTAAATGGTAATATAGATGCTTGACACTGAAACACTTTACTATGTGTTAATGCTATATTTTTGTTGAGCAATGATCGTGAATAATCTATACCATAATAGTCGAAATTAATAGAAAATAATTGTGACAAATATCCAGCACCACAACCTATTTCTAAAATTTTCTCATTTGGTTTAATATCTAATGTATACATAATATTTTTATAGCACAAATTGTAATCAATACCATCATATGTATGTCCATTTAGAACTCTTAAATTATAACTTGGATTCATACCTTTCTTCTCCCATATAGAATCCCATCCTTGTTTACTTGTATTAATCAATTGACTATTATTAGATACTATATCTTGTATAATAGATGTTGTACTAATTCCTTTAGTATATGGAAATATTTCTATTTTTTCTAATTTTGTTGGAATGGCAAATATTCCATTTACCATTTCTGTATCATATTCTTCCATACTAGAAAAAGCATGAATCACTAAATCAATCTTATGGTAATTAATAAAGTCCAGAGTAATTGTCTTATCAATTAAGATTATAGATTTATCTACATATTTACAGGATTGAACTAATCTTTGACGTTGTATTTCATTATAATATGAAGTCCTTTTCATACAACTCGAAATTTTATCATTTAAAATTCCTACTAATAAAAATGAATTTGGATATTTTTCTTTTATATTTTTAAAATACACAACATGTCCATAATGAAATAAATCAAACACACCATTACAAAATATAATCATTACTCAATAATCTCTAATACTACTTTAAGTTAAATTTTTATTTAAATTTACTTTATTTTCTAGAAGTTCTTTTTCCTCTTTTTAAAGTTTTTTTAAATCGACTTTTTTTAATTCTATTACTATTATTATTATTATTATTATTACTATTATTATTATTATTACTATTATTATTACTATTATTATTATTATTACTATTATTATTATTACTATTATTATTAAATCCATTTTGCGATTTAAGTCGTAAATCATGAATTTTCTTTTTAGAAACTGAATTGAATTTTATAGTAGTATTACTGCCATTATTAGTATTTATTCTTCTAGAATATCTATTGCGTCTATATTTTGGTACTAATGGATTTATCCCTCGACATGTATTGCTAAATATAACAACATGTTCATCATTTTTAATATCTCCAATAGTATATATCATTTCTATTATTTCTTCAAATGAAAATGATAATTTACCTCTTTTAAATATTTCTTTATTGTATTTCAAAATAGAACCTATATTGCTTGGTATATCTCCTTTAAAATCATAAATTTTGTTCAAATTTATACCCATTTTTATTATAAAATCATTTGTTTTTATTGATTTTACACGATTATTTAAATTTTCTAAATCATATGCTTCATCTACATTTAATTCAAATATTCCAAGAAGGTCATGATTGTTTATACCAATTGTTTCAAATGAATAATTACTATTCAATGGTGGATATTTTGAATTATATTTTACAAAATTTACTAAATCATCACTTGTTGTTTCAGAATCAACATAATTAATATTACTTGGAAAAAATTTTCGTTTAGCATATTTTAAATACGATGTTTTTACATAATTTGGATATGATTCTGTTTCATCGGAAAATCCATGTTTTATTAAATTATGATGATATAACATTGTAATAATAGAATCTAAATATCGTAATTGACTTGCATTATTGGTGTTCAATAATCCTTTCAAAAATTGATTTCTATATCTAGAACCGAACAATGAATTAAATAATTCTAAATATTCTAAATATGATACTCTCCCTAAGGGTTGATTAGAAATTAATGTTAAATTATTTTTAGTAATATTAGATGTCACGTCTTCAATATCATTTTCAGTGTACCATCTATCTATTTTATTTTTTATGGTATCAAAATTAATTCTTTGTTGATCTTGATAACTATGTAATTCACACCGAGTACCATGTCCTTGAATAAAAAATACTCGGGCCTTAGTATTAACCTTTTTATTTATCGGTATAATTTTTGGTATTTCTTTAAAATGATTATCTATAAATTTAGTATCATTATCTGGAAATATATATGTGTATATAGATGACACCACATCCATTAATATTAAATCTTTTGGTTTGATTAAGTGTTTCAGTAAATTCATTTTATGACATTTCATTAATGAAGTAGAATCGCAATTATCTATTATATTTTTATTAATTTGATGGATTTTAAAATTATTGTCACACGATTCAAATAATGGTATATAAGTGTTAGATTTTACAAATTTTTTAAATTTTGTTTTGCTCAAGGTTGATTCTAAACCATATTTTATATTGTCAGAATTTAAAACAAAAATACTACATAAATCTATTGGAATTGATAAATAAATACGCAACGATTCGATGTCAGAATATACTAAATCATTATATTCTAATAAATGTAATTTTGCCATAATATCATGTTTTAATATATTATGCGATTTATAGATTCTCCTGTCTAAAAAAGTTAACATATTAGAACTATCAATCAATTGAATATAGTCACCCTTTTTAGATTTCAAACCTAATATACTTAAATGCTCTTTATATTTAATCTTATTAATCCATAATTCATTAAAAGCTTCTACAAACTTATGTGTGTAATATGTAGTATATGTAAAAAAATCGGATTGCTTTATCACACCATTGGTTTCATAATCGTGAACTTTAGATACTATTAAAGGTTCAATCATAGATATAAAATTATCAACCGAATAAAATGTAAATAATAAATCTACATTTGTTTGTATAGTTTTTATCAATTTATCATATTTATAACGTATTGGTTGGTTTGTTCTGACCCCTGGTTCATACATATAAGATATGTATGGTTCTACAAACAAAATGTCATAAAAATCATCTAAATCATAATGTATTAACCATTTTTTTATAGATATCTTTTCTATTTTCAATTTAATATTTTTAGTCAGTTTTTCTGCATAGGTTAGTTTTTTTTTTGAACTCATTACAATATACAAATATTTAATTATGTTTTTTTCTTGTGTCTCTTTTTTTCTGGTGTCTCGTTTTTCGTGTACCACCTTTATGTAACGCTTCTAATGAATTTTCGGTTGATGATGCTCTAAACATAAGTGTCTTGAGTTGTTCAATCCTCGGCATAGTATTAATTGTATTTCCTATATTTTGACCGGTTGGTGGTTTAGTGTTCGATGACTTACCAATAGATCTTAATCCACGGCATGCATTATCAAATATTATTACTTGTTCATTTGGTTTAATATCACCTTCTAAATATATTAATTCCATTATTTCTTCTAATGTATAAACATATGTTGATTTAGATTTAAATGCTCTATTGTATTTTAAAATAGTATCGGTGTTTTCTGGTATATCACCTTTAAAATCATACAATTCATTCAATTTTAATCCTAAATGTAATTTATTATCTTTTGATTCTTTAGAAATTATTTTGTTATCTAATTTAATTAAATCATCGGCCGTATCTTCATTTAATTCAAAAACACCAATAAGCCCTTCCCTAACATTATTTATTTCAAAAAAAAACTCTGTATTTATTGGTGCATAATTGTTACTATATTTAACAAAATTTACAATATCACTAGTTGATACATCCGTTTTTTTGTAATAATTAAAGCGTAAATGAGAGTTCCTTTTCAACTTTGATTTTTTCAAATGTTCCGAAAGGTTGGCTTCGGGTGTAGCAATCTTTGGCAATGATGCTTTAGTAACAGCTTCAATACAAAAATTTTGCCAATACATATGTACTATATTTTCTAATATACGTAAATGCTCTATTGTATTAGCATTAATTAAACCAAGTAAAAATAATGTTCTATGTTTATAACTTAATATTTGGGTTAGTAATATAAGAATCGCAAATATAGATTTTCGCCCAACTGGTTGGGATGATATTATATTAAAACTATCCGCATTATATCTGTATGGATTATGTTGTGCTTTATCGATATTTGTGAACACTTTTACAAAATTTACCCTTGGTTTTAAATGATACTTTGTTGTAGTCCCAGTTTTTCCATGACCTTGAATAAAAAAAACACGTATTTTTGTTTTTTTTGACGAAGCATCATTCATAACGGTATATGGTATTATTTTTTTTATTTTTTTAAAGTGTGAATCAATGTAAATATGATCTCCATCTGGAAAAAATGTACTGTATATTTTTTCCGATATTTTTGTGTCTATTTGTTCATCAGGATTAAAAATAAATGGAACCAATTCCATTCTATGGACTGTTGAAAACGAATTAGCATCAAAATTATCTTTTATTGATTTATTGACATAGTTTAAATCATAATTATTATAACATGATTCAAATACTTTTAAACTGTCATTATTATTTATAAATCTATTAAATTGTGATTTGGTAAATGTGGTCTTTAAACCATTTTTAATATGTACGACTTTGTTTGTAGTATACATCATGTATTTTTGTATTGATTCAATTGGTAATGATAGTAATATTCTGAATATAGAAAAGTTACAATACAGTAAATCATCAAAACTAATTAATTTTAATTTTTCTATAATCACATATTTAAAAATATTTTTATCTTTACATTTAGAAGTATCTAAAAAATCAAGATTAGTTTCAATGATTTCATTATAAGTTGCTTTTGATGGACTTCTACCAAAAACACTTAACATGGCTTTATACTCTAATTTTTGACGTTGTAATAATTCAAATGCTTTTAAAAATTTATATGCAACGGTATCATCGTGAACCTGGTCTTTCGTTATAAGACCTTGTGTATTCATTTCAATCAGTTTTCTTACACAAGGCACGGATATAGCATCTTTAAATTTAAAACTATCTGAAAAAGAGAAGAGTAACTCTATATTTGTTTTTATATTAGTTAATAAATAACTATATTCATATGGATATACTTCCGCTCTTGAATTATACATTATATGTTTTTCTACAAAAATAGTATGATGAAATTTTTCTAATCCATGGTGTTTTAACCAATCTATTATTGGTATTTCTTTAATATCTAATGATATATTTTGTCTAACCGTATTAGCATATGATATTTTTTTAGTTTTTCGATTACTCATTAATATAATACAATATTAATAGTTTCAATGATTTATTTTTTCAATGTTTTATTTTTTCAATGTTTTATGATAACTTAATTTTGTATTACGTTTCTTAGATTTATTCCAACTTTTTAATTTTGTTTGATCTCTCAACATAATTTCAACAAAATCTGATTTACGACCATTATTTATTCTCACTAAAGTTGGATATTTTTTTATTAGTATTTTGGCATTTTTATTACTTTCTCCAATACGTTGCGTTTCTTGAAGACCACCTTTAGCATTATAGACGCGAGTACAACAACTAATATTATTGTATCGTATAACCCCTTTATCTTTTAAATAATATTTTATAGTACGTTCATAATCTTCTTTATCACCAATAGTTCTTATTTCAGCCTTTTTATTATTTATCACACCATGAAACCCACCCATCAAAAAACGTAAATCAGTGGTAACATACGAATTTAGTGGATTTTGTGTTGTTGTGGGTTTCATGAAATATGGATTATCGCGAGGATAAACACTCCAATTATGATAACCGGTTTTTTTGCTTAAATTAAATGCCTTTTTTAAAAACGTATCTAATGATTTTATTTTTATTAATTTATTATTTGTCTTATCATATGGTTTAATAGTATTTATACATTGCCAAATTTTACTAATATCATCATCTAAATATACAATATACTGACCTTCTTTAAAATATTGGCTCATAAAATTACGGATTTCTTTTATTCCCTTTTTTCCAATTATTATTTTATGATAGGTGGTTTTATCTAATATATCCTTGTAAATATTAGCCTCTTCTTTATTAGCAACAAAAATATTAATTTTGCTCTTTGGTATATTATATTCTTTCAACATTGGTAACGTTTTTTTATTTAAAATATCTGGACGCATATAAGATGGTATTGCTACAACATAACTCATTAAAATTACTATAGATTTAAAATTAAAATTATACAATAATAAAACGAAATGTAAATAAACTTAAAGTTTACTAAACTTAAGTATAAATAAATGGTTGTAATTGGAGTAACAGGTGTAACAGGATTACAAGGTGGAGCAGTAGCAACATCGTTTAAAAATAATGGACATACTATTATAGGAATAACTAGAAATAAAGAATCTGATGCCGCAAAACGATTAAATGGTATCGAATTAAAACACGGTGATTTTGATGATATTAGTTCATTGAATGGTATATTTGATGGATGTGATGTTGTATTTTTAGTAACGAACTTTTGGGAACATATGGATCCTGAACGAGAGTTCAAACAAGCAAAAAACTTAATTGATAGCGCTATGTTATCAAATGTATCTCATATTATTTGGAGTACATTGGAAGATACGCGTGAACAAAGTAAGGATTCGATACCTTACATTGGAAAATACAAAGTACCACATTTTGATGAGAAAGGTATGGTAAGTAAATATTTAGATACATTAGATGTAAAATCTACACATTTGTATACCAGTTTTTTTTATGAAAATCTCATAACATCGATGAAATTAAAAAAAGATGAAGATGGTATACGACGTTTATGTGTACCAATGGGAGATTCTATATTACCGATTGTAGCAGTTGAAGATATTGGTAAAATGGCACTACATTGTTACGAACATTCTGTATTTGGAAATGTCGGTGTGGCGTCACAACATTTAAAAGTTAGTGATATGACAACTATATTATCAAAAACTTTAGATGAACCTGTAGAATATGTGCCAGTTCCAGCATCAGTATATAGAACATTTGGATTTCCTGGATGTCATGATTTAGCAAACATGTTTGAATTTAAAGATATTCACAATAAAACTTTTTGTGATAATCGGAATATGGATACAATATTAAAAAGAATTACACCAATAATGTTTAATAACTGGTGTAAAATAAATAAAGATAAATTAATTTAATTAGGTTTAACATAAATCTCTGATGGGTTAACAAATTGTGCTGATGGTATTCCCATACATTTATCCATAAGATTTTTATTAAAATTTGTTTTTAAATTTTCTGAAATATATTTTTTTGCCTTATTTATTTGGGTACTATATTTGTTATCAAAATGTTTACGTGGAAGAACAGCTCCATCATACCTTTTTTTGTATGATTCCACCAAAGCAACTATATCATATGATACTTCGTTGGAACCGTTTTCTATTTTTTTTTGATATATTATATCGTCTAATGTAGGATTTATATCCTCGGCCTCAATTCTATTTGAATTGGAATTGGAAGTACAATTACACTTATAATCACATTTTTTTAAATTTTCTGTTAATAAACAATTATAGTAATCCTTATAATAATAATCATCGGAATTCATATGGTCACATTTTATATTTTCGGATATATTACATTTTCTTTTATAATCTGGAGGTAAATCAATATATGGTGATGGATATATTTTATGTTCCATATGGTCATTTCCACCCGAATAATAACATAATGATGGATTCATTTTTCGACAATATTTTTCAGCATTTATATCACCTCCACAATCACATGCTGAATTACAATTCATAATATTTTGTAATAAATCATCATCCTTTCTTACACGTATTTTACAAATGTTATCTATAAACCAATTATTGTTTTCATATTTAGTAAATTGATTTGTTGGAGAAGGGGTTGAATCCGTAACTCCCTCTAATTCATCAGTTTCAGGTTTATGATATTGCGCATCGATTTTACACCTACTGTAGTTTTTATTATCCGCATACTTATAATAGTTTTTTATACAAGCATTTTTCGTATCGATATCACACCCTTCACAATCTATATTACACGTATTTTTGTTGTTTTCACACCATGTTCCAAATGAAATATATCTATATATACGTTCTACTAAATATTTCCATTTATGTTTTGGTCTTAAATCTATCTTATCAATTAAATTTTGGTTTGGGTCTTTTAAATTTTGATTGCCATGACTAGTAAAATATTCAATAAAATGATCTAAACATACTTCGTCTTCTTCATCTTCAGCATCTGAAACTGGAGTTGTTTGTTTACAATTGTTATTGTATTTGCTGAACTTCGGCTCTTTTTTTATATTATCCTCCTTGTCTGTATATCCAAAATTGGCTTTAGTCCAGTCAAATTTATAATAAACATCGACCCCCCCTGAGAGGCTGGTTTTAACAACAATCAGTTTTTCGTCTGTTATCCTTTTTGTTTCTGATTTTAATGTATTCCATATAGTTTGCAATTCTTTATATTCGGAGTTCCAATAGTCTGTACATGTGGGTATATTAGAGGAAGAGGTTGATGGTGTAAATGTTTCTTTGTTTGTGTATAAAAAATAACTAATTATAATCAATATTAATAATATTATTACTAATATTACTATTTTTAGTTGACTCTTCATTGTTAATATAGTATATTTTAATATAGTATATTTTATTTTTTACATATCGACTTCATTTTATTATATTTACAATAACACTTTTTCTCAGCAAGATGCATTTTATACACCATATCATCAAAACCCAACTTTTTATTCATGTATTTTTTATTAACCTCGAACGGTGGTACAAATTCACCATTTGATAATGGATGTGTTTCTCTCCTACCATGACATCTACCTATAAATTTCCGGTTATTTCTGTCTCTCCAATTGCTATCTATTTTATAAAAATAATGTGAAAATTTAGACACATTCCCATTATTTGGGAATGGTGCTTGTTGACCACCATTCCCATTATTTGGTAATGGTGCTTGTTGACCACCATTCGTTAGATCTTGTTCTATAGTATATGAATGTTCATCTTTATTATACCCACGGTCTTGTTTCCATATTTTATTTTTAACGTCAGCACATTCTTTTAATAATATATTTTGTCTCTTGGAATGATCTTCATTATCCACCTCGATAGGGTCGTTGGTCCATTTTGTTATCACTGTACCATCATCACGTTTATAGACATATCTAATATTATTGAATACCCTAGGTTTAATACCTGTATATTGTGAATACGATACGTCTTTTGGTGGATCATAATTAGGTAAATGTTGACGCGTCCAACAAGATTCATACAAAACAGATTTTTTATTTCCCATATAAATAGTATAGAAAAATATTTATTAAAATAATATATAATTATAATATAATGGTACTCAAAAATAAAGAATTATTTACAGAAGATAATTCAAATGATACTACAACAACAAGTGTATCTGCTAAATTAGCAAATTATTTATCAAAAGGTTCGCTATTCTTATTTTTTTTTCTATTATTAACAGTAAATTTAGTGGCATTATCTATATCATTACAATGTAATGTTGGTAGTGGAAATATACTATATAAAATTGCGTCAGGTATGTTTGCATTTATGTTTGGAATATTGTATATTATATTTAATTATTATATGTATAGAATAAAAGTAAATAATAAACCCTGTGTTATTTGTAGAACAAACTTATTTGAATTATCATTTTAGTTCATCCAAAAAATAAATGTTTTATAATTATATAATGTTAGATAAAACAGTAAATATTATTATAGGCGTAATATCATTAATTATAGTTATTATAGTTTGTGTAAAACTTGGATTAGACTACAAAAAATTAAATGATTTAAAAAAAAATACAATGTTCCCACCTTGGCCAGCACAATGTCCTGATTATTGGGAAAGTGTCGGAGAGAAAATGTGTAAAAATACACATAAAATTGGCGATTGTAGAACTGGTGACGGTGATGAAGGAAAAGTAAATTTTGGAGAAACTGAATGGGATGGTGAAGCAGGAAGAGTCCGGAAGTGTGCTTGGGCAAAAGCATGTAAAACACCATGGGAAGGAATCGACAATATTTGTTAATATTATTTAAAGATTGTAATGTATGTAGTTCTAATGAATTGGGCGGAAAAATATCGTCCTAAAACATTGGATGATATTTATATTTCATCCGATACAAAACAAAAAATAAAAAAATGGATGAATGAATTTTGCCTAAAAAAAAAAAAATTTAATAATTGTTTAATTTTACATGGTCCTCCTGGAATTGGTAAAACATGTTTAGCAAATATAATATTAAATAGTAATGATTATGATATTATTGAATTTAATTCTAGTGATATTAGAAATCAAAAAATATTAAAAGAAAAAATAGAAAAAATCAATGGGAATGTTAATATTATTAATTTTATGTGTAATAAAATTAAAAAAATAGGAATTATTATAGATGAATTAGATGGTATTAGTAATGAAAAAGGTGCCATAAAAGAATTAACCTCAATTATCAATAATACTAAAAAATATAGTTCACCATTTATTTGTACAACAAATACTATGAGTAAAAAAATAGATATATTGAAAAAAAAATCATTATATATTAAAATTAATACACCAGGATTAACAATTATTAAACAATTTATTAACAAAATATGTAATAAAGAAAATATCGAAATATCAACAACTGTTAAAGAAGCAATTGCTAAAAATTCACAACTTGATTTTAGACGTGTTGTTGTTTTAATGGAATATTTATTCAATTATAAACATATATACGATGAAGATGAAGATGAATTACTCGAAACAATATATAATTACGATAAAAAAAATGTAGCAAATACATCATACGAAGCAACCGATAAATTGCTAAATACATATTACAAAGATGTATCACCTATTGTCGAAATTGATAAATCAACCATTGGATATTTATTTTACGAAAATTTTATACAATTTATAATACAGAATAAAACAAACCCAAATAAAGAAAAATTAAAAGCAATTACAACTATATATAATAATTTTTTAGATGCCGATATATTAGATAATAAAATTTATATTAAACAATATTTTTATTTGAACAATTATAATAATTATATTAAATTTAATATACCTATGTACATAATAAATAATTTAAAAAAAACAAGTTATAACAAATTTAATAAAATAAATTATTCAACTATGATTAATAAAATATCATTTGAATATTTAAATTTGAAATTGGTAAATAATATTAATGATTTACATATATTTAAACATCATATTTATACATGCGATTATTTATATTCATTATTGAAATATGATAAACCATACCTAAATATAATTTTAGATACTTATAATATAGATAAAATCTTTTTAGAAAAAATATGTAAGTTAAGTTCATTTTATTCTAAAGATACTAATTTAAAAAAAATGATAGAATATAGTATATGAACGATTTAATATTTTATATTATATCGGCTATAGGATGGACTTTGCCTAGATTTTTTTATAAAGAACTAACCCAATATTTATCTTCAATTGATATAATTGTTATAATACATTTAGTTTTTCATATTATTATAGTATCATTTATATTTTATATATGGTTATTCAAAAAGAAAACAAAAACAGTCTTTATATCTAAAATTACTCATTTGCCAAACAAAATAAAATATTACATATTTCTTATTGTTATATTTGGAATAATAGCACAATTTACATATATATCATTATTAAAATCATATGATGTCAGTAAAGTTACACCTATTGTCAGAGGTATTAGTACATTATTTATTTTATTTGTTGGATACTTTATATTCAAAGAAAATATTACATATAAAAAAGTATTAGGAATCTTAACAATTTTACTTGGTATTTATTTAATACATTAATTTTTATAGAATATAAAATTAATATAAAATTGATTTAAAATTTTATTTTAATGTATAAATAAAAACATGACTACTCTTGTCACAAATAAAAAAGAAATTTCTGAATTGATTGGACAACTCAGTAAAAATATAGTATGCGATCCATTTAAAACGAACGATGAATCTATTATTTCCCATTTGCTAACATTTGATGGACCAATGGCACACACTACATCTGATAACAATATTATTTTCAAAAATGAATCTGGTATTTACAAATTCGAAAAACCAGAATCGGTAAATTTCTTGAATACGATTGATGCGACTGATGCTGCCCAAAGACTCCAAGAAAATTTGGATGGCATTAAATCTCGACCTAATCTTGAAACTATTTTGGGATTCAAAAAGGAAAGTATTGATACTATTAACATTGTTATTTTGAATGAACCTACATTTGTGTCTAAAGAGTCTGTATTCTTTATGATTACATTCAAAAATGGACAACAATATTTGGATTTTGTTGCATGGAACAAAAGTGGAACACCAAATACATTTTCACAACAAACGGCAAATGGATTGATTCATTCAGGCGATAAAGCTGTTGGGTCCTATTTTACACAAAGTATTAAAGTAAGACCAGGTCCAATACAACGGGATAGCAATCAAGATTTTGTTCTTGGCGGTATTGGATATAGTAGAACCCCACTTACATCAGAAACATATAAACATCAAAAGCCATCAATGTGTTGTTACGACCCAAATACACATACAATCAATGTTATTCCATTTCAACAAATTGCCTCGATTCTACTTGAAAATACAACCATTGCTTGTGCGTCTGTCTATTTTGTCGATACAATGCTAAAAGTAGTTCCATACATTGATGTCCCTACTACTGATACAACGAATCCATCTAAAACTAAATACAACACCACAGATTCTATTACTTGTGGTCTTCCAGAACGTTGTTTGATTAGTGCCTCGCGAATAGAAGTCACAGAACCTACTGATATCAATGGAACGGAAGTTCAACTAAATCATGAGGGTAGTAGTGAGTCTTCGGATAGTTATGATGTGATTAATGTAAATGAATCTAATATTGTCCAAGTAACGACTGATACATCATTGCTATTTTCGAATGAAAACTCGTTGAATATTGATTATCTTGGTAATAAGAATGGTGAATCGTCATTATTTAATCCAGCATTGTTTGGAACATCGAACCCATCATCATACAATGGACATATTGAGCCTTCAAAAACGCATATTGATGGTTTCCTTAATATTGTAGATAAATCGAAACTTGTAGTGCTTCATTTCAAAGATAGTGATGATTTCCCAGAAGAATGTGGTACTATGATTGATACCCCTATATCTTGTCTTGCGATAATCAATGTAACTTTTGGAGAACATAGTGTGCAAAATGTATTAGAAAATCTGAAATTGTCATGTACTAAATACGCAAATCATTGTTCTATTGTACTCGCAAAATGTTCTGAAAGTGGCACCTATTATTGGATTCGTGGTATTCGATGGTTCCATGAAACAGTGTATCAGTTTGGAGATGTATTCCCTCAAACACATGTTGATACACTGTTGGTAAACCAATGTCCATTTCCAACACATGTTGGAACCAAAATGTATTCTATTGGTAAAAAGATTGATTCGGAACATATTCAAAAATATATTACTGATATGGACTTTGAGACTATTAGTTCGCAACAAGACCATATCATTGAACTCTTTATTCAACAATCAGTATTGGTTTCACCTACACATTTTAAAACCTTTAAAACCGCATGTTTGACTATGCTAAAGGAAAAACAAGAAGAAAATAGTAAATTGCTGAAACAAGATATTAAGATTAAAACTAAAAGTATAATGGAACATTTTACTCAGCATGGTATGGAACCCGCCGAACTTAAAAAGAAATTGGCATCTTTGAAACATGAAACAAAGCAAAATAGAGCCTGTGTCAAACTAAAGAAACTCACTGAAACTATTATTGGTATCACATCGGAAGGTGGTGGCTCGTCTAAAGCAGTAGCAAAATCATTGGAAAATACTATTAGGGCTGATTTGGTGAACAACAATGTTGGACTTGTTAATTCAATGAGCCACGATGATATTCAATCTTATATCGAAGACATTGAACAGTTCATTATTTGTGAACTTGAACCATCTGTCATATCAGGATTTCTTACACAAGTTAGTAATAATACATTTACGAAGTCATCTAATATGGCATCTCTACACAATACGTGTTCAGAACTAGATGGTACTACTGTGGCAGCATTAACACAACATATTAATGAAATGGGTATTGATCATTATTTGAAAGAAGCGCCTGGTGTTATTGTATGTGGTGCATCAGAAAGAAATTCATGTATTCCTATTGCGGTTATTCCACAATTTTCAGAACTAGATGATCCTAGATATTTTAAATGGATTGAAAGGGTAAATGATATTGAAATCGCTAAATACAGATTGATTCTTCGGCGAATGATTCCAGAATCGGCAAATGGACGTTCACTCAACATTAAAGGTTCCTCTAAATCTCTTACATATTTCCTTATTTCAATGTTTATTTCGGTGGCACAAAATATTAAGAGCAAATTTACGACAATTCCAACAGATAAAGATAGTTTTACAGTAATAGCAATGAGAAATTTGCTTGGCTATATCTTTACTAGTTTAGCGTCTGGTACAACACCATTGTCTAATATTTGGCAAGTATTGAGTCATTATCCAACACATGTTCCTAATATTGACGCTTTTGATTCGACAGATCTATGGATTTTGTTGAATCTTATTGATATGTTTCCATATTGTATGTGGGCAAAGGCAGAATCTAATTTTAAGAAAAACACATTGACTGGTGTCACTAAATTGCTTGGAAAATATATTATTACCCCAGAACTAAAAAAAATAGACGAAGCTGAAAAGAAAGAATTGGAAGCCAAAACGTGTGAAATATCTAAAGAACTAACTACTGTTTGGCAATGGCAAAAACTAGTTATTATTTCAATTCTTAAAATCTTGAATAATACAGATGAGTATGAACCAAGTATTATTAAACATGTATCGCAATGTTTGATAGATAGTTATCCAGACATTGATGAAAAAACTATTTCCGGAAGACACAAAAAGAGTAATTCCTCCGATAAACTCAAAATTATGCTAATGTATATGGTAAAACATGGTGGTCTAAAACCATCATCTACACAAATTGATACAATCAGATTCATCATTGCCAAAAGAATGCATTCATATTATCATCATTTGTGTAAAGATGGGCGTACATCATATTTTTCAAAACTAACTACGGCTGAATTGTACAAAGAACTTGATACATTTATTTGTTCAGAAGATGATATTTCTGCCGGTGGACCAGCAAATAAGTTTCTCAATAGTTGGGCATTTTCATACAACTCTAATACAAAAGGTATTATTATTTCGAAAGAAGAAACAATAATACAAATCAATAAACTTTTTAGTAGAGAATCACCAAATACACACAGTATTGCTGAAGATAGTGTTAGTACACCCGTTCAAATTAGCAATGAACTAGTTGTAAAATATCCAGATATTAGAGAACAGGTGTGGCTATCTGTAAATGATGATTCTAAGATGTCTACATTTGTAACAAGACAAAATATAGGAGAACTTGTCCAGATTCTAGAATATGTATTTCCAGATAAAAATGTTCATACTATAATGATCGACATTTGTGGGATATTGCTAGATAATTATAAAGATAGAGCCAAAGCATACGAAATTATATTGACTAAATACAAATTTGATTAACTATATTTATAATAGACAACAAAAATAAAATAAATTAAATTTATAATGAAAACTATAATAAAACGATTTTTACTTTTTTTATTATTATGTATTCCAATTAGACTTTTACTAGTATACATTGCTAAAACCATAAATAATAAATACTTACCTTATTTAGGTTGGATTTTATTGATACCAGCAATCGGATTTTTATATATTTATGCTTCAAATAGTCGTAAAACTGGTGCCGAAGTATTTGGAAACAAAATATGGTGGAATGATTTACGTCCAATACATGGCTTAACATATTTAATCTTTAGTATATTAGCCATACATAAATATAAAAATGCGTGGGTAATATTGTTGATTGATGTGTTAATAGGATTATTGTCTTTTTTAATACACCATATATTATAAATAAATTTAAAGATAACGAAAAATAAATATAAATGTATTTATTTATTTTAAATATCATATCATACGACATATGGTTTTATTTTTGCCATAGATTATTACATACTAACTATTTATACATATATCATAAACAACATCATATGATTAAAACACCTAAATGGTATGATACATATTATGCCAGCACTATTGAAAATAGTATTCTTGGTTTAGGGATTTTTATTCCAATGATTTATTATCAATTATTTAATTATGAATGTATATGTTCGGTTTTATTTACAAATATACGAGGGTTAATACGTCATGAGACACGTCTTAAACATATATTTGGACAACATCATTTATTACATCATACATATATGAAATACAATTTTGGTGAAAAATGGATAGATTATGCAATGAACACATTATACAGTAATTAGTTTAATTAATAAATTAAATCGTTCATCAAGTATTTTCATATGTTTTATTAAATTATTTAACATTGATGGGTATTTTGAACTTCGTATTTTACTAAACCATTTTAATTTATGATCATTAAGTTCTTTATCTATACTTTTAATCTCATTATTTATTGTTTTTAAACTATTTTCTAAATATTGAAATGTTTTGTTTAATGTATCATTAAATATTTTTTGTTCTTTATGAATATCTATAATAAATGAATTTATTATATCTAATTTTGTATTTATATCTAGTTCATCCAATAATTCCTTAAATTGAATATTATCATTTAATAATACTTTATCAATACCATTATATATATTTTTAGTGGTGGTTGTTATTGTTTGAGTAAACATTTCTTTACCAATTAATAATGATGAAGTAACAATTAACGGTTCTAACATAGTATAATTAAATATTTAAATTTGTGTCATATGAACAATAATCACCTTGACATCCAGACTCATATGCTTTTGGCTGTTCTTGTTTAATTTCGAAGTAATTATTTTGTTTCTCTATACCATTATGTTGTTCAAATACTTCATTATTAGACATTTCACGGGACGTAACCACTATTTTATTAGATGATGGTAATGTCTTCTGTCCTCCAACACTTGTTGTTAATAAGTCTAAATTATTTAATTCAGTTGGAGATGGGGCTTCATTCAAATTAAGTTTATTTTTTAATGTTTCTAACAAATTATTTAATTCTGGATCTTCAGAATTGATTAATTCGTTTACAATCTCATCTGTAGTTTTTTCTATAACAACAGTTTCTACTTTTTTGTACGTGCATGATGGACATTTTTTATCAGGACAAATTCCATTTCCATTTGGACATGGTGCTATAGGACATGGTTTAGGTTCCGGACATTTTATATTTGATTTAGGAAGTGTTATTGCTGGACATACTTTTTCTGGTAATTGTGGACATGGTTCTGGTGCTGGACATTTTGGACAAGACACTTGTTTTTGCCATGGTTCGCATTTTATAACTTTTTTACATTGCTCTGGAGTACATGGTGTAGGTTTAGGACAATTATTTATTGGTTCGGGGCATTTTTTACATAATCCAGCATCTAATTTTATTTTAGGACATACACATGAAGGACATTTTTGTATAGGTGGTATTGTAGATTTCAATACATAATCTTCAAGATTAGGCATTTTAGGACATGATTGTTGTAAATCAATTTCGGTTTTTTTTATATAATTTGATGGATTATAATTTGGGGACACAGGACAATATTCAAGTGCTGAAGCTCTTGCAACTCTTTCTAATTCTGTTTTCTTAATATAATCATTCATATTAATATTAGGCTGATTAGTATGAGGTGTTTCTCCAGATAAACTTTTTGCGGCTGCTTGCTGTTTTTCACCTAACAATGTATCACTCGAATTTGAAGTAACAGCAAATTGTTCCTTCGTTTTTTTAATGTATATGTATGATACTAAAACACATACAACTATAATACCAATTATCAAACATAAATCTATATTCATTATTATATATAATATATAATATTTTTATATGTTTAATTTATATGATTGGAATAATTAAAGCAATTATTGCCTTGTGTATATTAGATTCAATTTATTTAAAATCTACAAGTACCATATATGGTAAACTAATACAAAAAATTCAAAATAATAAATTAAATATTAGATTATATTCGGTTTTTATTGTTTATATTTTAATATTTACAATGTGGGTCGTATTCATATATAATGAAAGGCACAAATTTACACTTAAACAAAACGTAATTAGAGGAGCATTATTAGGGTTAACAACTTATGGAATTTTTGACTTTACAAACCATGCTATATTCAATAATTGGAATCTTAATATTGTTGTCATTGATACATTATGGGGATCTATATTGTATGGATTAATTACCTTTTTGGCAATCTATAAATTTTATTAATAATTATTTATTTTTTTAAAATTTAAAAATTTTTAAATTAAAATTTAATTTTGTTGAATCCCCCCCCCCCAAAAAAAAAAGTAAAAAATATACTTTTTTTGTAAAATTCCTTATAATTACGTATTTTTTCATAAATATTTAACACCTTAGTTTCTTATCAAAAAATAAAAGTATAAAAAGTATAAAAAAAGTATAAAAAAGTATAAAAAAAAGTATAAAAAAGTATATTTTTTTTACATTTAAAAAAATAAAATATCTATTATTATTATATATTATGGTAACATACGGTTGTGAATCTTGTAAGTTTTCTTCTAAAATAAAAACCCACTACAATCGACACCTTAAAACTAAGAAACATTTAACAAATATAAATACTTCCTTATATTCTATGGTAACGACCCAAAAAGACCCAAAAAAGACCCAAAAAGACCCAAAAAAGACCCAAAAAGACCCAGTTTTTGAGTGTGGATATTGCAGTTCCCTTTTTTCGTCATATGCTCACAAACGTCGGCATGAGAAATATAGATGTAAAGAAATTAGTAGCAATAATAATAAAATAATTAATGAAAAAAATAAAATTATTAAAAAATTAGAAAAACGTATTGATAAATTGATAGATAAAGCCGGAAATACAACAATTAATAATATTCAAAATATTCAACTTAATAATTATGGAAATGAAAATCTAAGTCATATAACTGATAATTTAAAACAATCATTATTAAAAATACCATATGGAATGATACCTAAAATGGTTGAGGCAATACATTTTAATGATAAATTCCCTGAAAATAAAAATATAATATTGCCAAATAAAAAAGAAAATAAAATTAAAATATTTAGACATAATAAATGGGTTTATAAAAATAAAGAAGAGGTTTTAAATGATTTAATTGATGGAAAGTATTTTATGATGGATAATTTTTATGAAACTAATATTGATTTATTGACTAAATCAAATGTAGCAAATTATATGAAATTTAAAGAAATATATGAATCATTAGACAAAGATATATTAGATAATATAAAAGAAGAGTGTGAAATAGTTATGTTAAACAATCGTTAACTCATTATTTTATTCATTAATTTAGACCATTTACTATGGTCGATTAAATCAGGTGGTGAATCAAAGTATTCCCAATTAAAAACGCCACCAAACTTTGGATAAACATTAATACATTGTTTAACCGTATTTAAATTATTATCTAATTTTTGACTTGATATGCTTCCCATGACTATTTTATCTTCAGGATATCCATTTTTAACAATAGTATCGTAACTATTAAATGAATAATCAGAGTAACATTGTACATTGAAATAATCTATAAGATTTCCACAAGTTAAATAAATATCTTTGTACACAAATCCACCCATTCCAGGTGTATCATTTTCCATACTGTATTGTACTGGAGCCATTGTAACTATGAAATCATTACCAAAATCTGATTTTAGAATATGAATTAATTTTTCGACATTCTTGATATAAACATATTCTTCAATATCTAAATCAATCCCATCTATCAAATCTCTTTTATCATTGATTAAATTTTTTAATAATGGATAATATGTGTCAAAGTCGCTAAATAAAGTTTGAAATGCTCCACCAGCACCACCAACCATTATCACTATTTTTATATTTAATTCTTTAGCTTGTTTTAAATCTAACCATAATGAATCAAATAATGAATCATTTGGATTATTATCATTAAGATGAATATATGGAATATTATTTGTTTTACCAAAGTGTATTGATGATACATGGAGATGTGTTACGACATTAGTTGAATCTAATATATCTTTTAATCCGACAAAAGTTTGATAATAATATATAATGCGTTTGTTCATTAGTATGTTAAATTATATTAATTTATTTTAATTTATTTTAAATAAAATATAGTATCATTATAATGAACCATTTAATAAATCATGTCAAAAAGAGCAAAAAAATTAAAACATACACTAAAATACCACAAACAATGAAACATACACAAGTTGATGATTATAATACATTGAAGCCATTATGTTATACAATTTTGAAAAAAGCACAAACAATAATTACCAAGGTAGATGGTAAATTAGAAACTAAACTTAAATTAAAACGTGGAGACTATGTGTTATGTGGTACTAAAAAAGAGAAATATGGTATGACATTAGAAAAAATGCTTGATTCATATGATTTAGGTAGTGTAAAAAATAAAAAGGTAGTTAGAAAAGGATTTAAATTAACAAAATCATTGTTAAATAAACATGGTATAAATGATAAAAACAATATAAATATTGTACCAAGTTGGGGTGGTAAACAATTTTTATTAAAAGATGATTACATACTATTTGAAAATAATAATTCTGGATATTATGGTATCAATAAAGAGGCATTTAAAAAAACGTATAAATAATATTATTTTTAGACTTCTTCTTTTTTTGGTTAATTCATCGGTATTGACTATGCTTTATTTTTTTCAACATCACTTTATTCCTTAATGATATTGACTTCGGGGATATTGATACCGACTTTAATAACAAAATAATATGAGTTTTTTATAAATAAAAAAAAGACAAAATAATCTAAAGACTACTATAATTAAATGGATGTGCTCTTTTAGGTTTTGGGTCTTTCCCAAATATACAATAATAGATTGAATCATACGCTGAATAACAATAATTATCTAAACATGTATTACAACATGCTTTGTACAAAACAAATATTAAAAATGTAATAAGTAATGTTAATACAACACTTAGATTACTATTATTTTTGGATGTATTATTTATGCTACATGTTTTAAAAAGACTTGTTGTATTTTTAAATGGAATACATATATTGCTATAATCACATACATCTAATGGGGTTGAAATAATGCTATATGGTTCTGAAAAACAATTTGTGGTATTGTAATATCGAATAGTAACGTTATAGTTTGGCGATATAGTCTTCAAAGGTGATACAACGGTTTTCGCGTTTGTATTAGATATAAATGTTAATAAAAATAATAAATATAACGATTTCATTGTATTAGTAAGTTAATCTATGTTTAAATAATAATTTAAATAGATTAATAATTAATTATAAAATTGAATAATTTTCATTTTATTTATTACAATTATAAAACAATGGTAAATAAAAGTGGCGAAAAAGTTATTCCTGAACTATTGATGGATTTGCCAGTATATGAAACCTGTTATGAAGGTTCAACTCCTTACAATGTATATATAAATGATGAAAAAGGATGGCTATCAGTATATGGACTTCCCAAACGAACAATTTGGGTAGATAGTGATGGCGAAGAAGAAAAATCCTACCATGACGTCTTGGTGACCCATCTTGACAATACTTCATTGTATTGGGATAAAGATGTGTCTAGTTTTTATAGTAATATGTTGTTAAAATGTTATTTTGTCGAATTATTTGAAGGAAAAGACCCTGAAACATGTTGTGTTGGTAATACAATGTTAATGAGAACTGTAAATGGTTCATACACATATATTGGAGATAGAATTTATAATTTTACTATACCATACGATGATACAATTGTAGATTTTTATTCACCAATATATAATAATACACCATATCCAGTTGCTATTGGAAAGAAAAATGTTTATTTAATGCTACATGGTGTGTATGCTAATAAAAAGGATATAGAACTAGATGACAGTGATATGGGTGATGTATATATTAAATTTTACTACAAACATAATTATATAAGTTCAAATACTATATTTAGCCTGTTTGGTGCTATTAAAAGAATTGATAATGGTTATTATCTTCAGTGTAATGATTTGATAGAAGAAACTATTATTAGACACACAAATATTAAAGAATATGAGTATCTCAATGAATATGATATTGATTTAAATAAAAGTATTATGGATCAAGTAAATGAAACCGAAGAATTAAAAAAAATGTGTTATTCTATGTATGATTTAGATGATGATACAGAATCATTAAACGATGATTTAGAGGATCATGATGACACAGCATCTTTGAAAGATGATTTAGATTGGGTAAGTGAATATGTTGGTTCATTAATGCTTACATTACGATAATACTATAATACTGATGATTTACATGTTTGAAAATCTTTTTTAGAAAATTCTGGACTAACATATTTTACATCATTTTCAGGTATATTTATTCTATTTCCCCAATGTTTGTACAAGAATTTTTTTAATTTCATACCAGAATTTTCCACACTGTAATTTTTAACATAATAATCTCTTGGTCTATATTTATTATTATCTATACCATTCATTAATGTATCTAGTGAACCAGAAATATCTGTTTCATCATTAAAAAATTCTCCAGTATTTTCATTCACATATTTCCATCCACCTAATATATTTTTATTTACTAAGCATGGTATATCACTTGCTAATGCTTCAGTTAATACACGTGGAGAGGCATCTTTTTCATTTGGTAAAAATAAAAATTTGGCTTGACTATAAATTTTTTGTAATTCTCCATGTTTTAACATATTCGTAGTTTTCATATAACTACAACCATTTGGTAATTCACATCCTTTTCGTCCTACTAAAAGTCCTTTTAGTTTATAATCATTACAAAATACATCTAAACATTTTTTGGCCAATGTCCAATTTTTATTGTAAGTTGCCCAATCATCGCATTTTGATTTTTGTTCATCTACTTTTAAACATATATAAATAAAATCGTATATTTTTTCTTGGTCTTTTATTGGTTTAGAAACATTACAGTCAATCCAATCAGATTCGCTCGCAAAGTGTAATGGTATATCTGGAGGGAAATAATTGTCTGGATTTCTAAATCCATGTATCCATCCTTCGCATATTTCTGTATATTTATATTTTTCATAATTATTTTTGAAACTTTCATACGGATTTGATGGTAAATTTGGAAATTCTAAATAACTACAAATACCTAAAAATATATTATTATCTTTATTTTCTTGATACAATTTAAATTCGTCTTCATTTTTGAATGGTTTTGATATTAAAATAACATTGAGTTTTTTTCCATTATTGTCATAAATATTAACATATGGTCTTTTCACGGATGGAATTAATTCTTTTGACACTGTATCATTAAAAAATTCTCTTTTAGAGCACAATGTAATCAATACTAATATAAGAATGCTTATTAATACTAAACATAATGGTACATTAAATTTCATTATTATATACATATAAAAAAAAAATGTTAAAAGATTTTTCTTTTATAAATATAGATGGGTAAATTATATGATTTAGACACAAAACCTAATATTGATTCTATAAGTTCCGAATTAACCCATATTGAAAAAGAAGAAATAGAAAATTATAATACTATTTATTATATTGGTAAAAAAGAAAATAAAATTAATAAATACAAATCTTATCAAGATTTTTTAAAAGATAGTGAAACGTTTAGTGATAATGAACGATATAGACTAATAAACAATGACCATATTGAATATAGATATCAAATAAAATCAATATTAGGAAAAGGTACCTATGGCGATGTTGTAAAGGTGTTAGACCATAAATATCAAAAAGAAAAGGCTATTAAAATATTTAGTAATTTAAAGAAATTTGATGTTGAAGAAAATGATCTGATATTTGAATGCGAATATAAAATATTAGAACTATTACGAAAAAGAAAGGAAAATTATAAAATGATGAATGATGTATTTACATTATTTTATTATGGTGCTAAATTTAGATATCATAATTTAATAGTATTTAAGTTATACCGTGGTAATTTATATAGTTCAAAAGATAAGATATGTGATAGTTCGACAATGGATAAAGTAAGTCTTATCAAAAATATACTATATGGATTAGATTTTTTGACTAGTAGTAATCCTAAAATAATACATGGAGATTTGAAACCAGAAAATATATTTTTCAAAAATGATACCTTTGAAGTTGTCATTGGTGATTTTGGATTATCAAAGATTTTAACTAAAAAATATATGGAAACCACACATTTTATACAAACACGATGGTATAGATCGCCTGAAATTATATTTGGTATTCCATATAATGAAAAAATAGATATGTGGAGCATGGGATGTATGATATACGAAATAGTGAGAGGAAAACCATTATTTCCAGCATCTAATGATTTAGATCAAATAATATATATTCAATATATATTAGGGTGTCCAACATTTGAATATATCGATTCTAACTCTGATATAAAAGTACATTATGATAAAAGATACAAACCATTAAATATTAATACAATGAAAAATAAAACATTATTTCCTAGAGATGGGTCTAATATTTTAGATCGTTTTTTTGTATACGATAAAACATTATATGACGAATATACAAAATATCAATTAATACGTCTTGTATATTTATGTTTAGAATATAGTTCAGATGAACGAATATCATGTAGAGATGCTATAGAATTTATAACTAAACATTGTTAACTATTTTTATATTTAATTAACTAATTATTTTTCTTTTTACAACAATTCCACATGAACCCAGTAACAATCAACAGTATAATAACTATTAATGCCAAGGCATAATAAACATAAAAATCCCATAATTTTTTATTTTCGGTTTCATAATAAACCGTACATGGTGAATCTAATTTATCATACAAATATCCATTATATACCGCACTACCAATTATACACAATGATGGAAATACTAATGACGATTTTTTGACACAGGTTAAAGCATATAATGCTATGTTAATTAAAAGCAATGCTAAACTTACAACCCCAACTAATATTCCATAATTTAGATTTCCACATTTATAATCATTAAAATGTTTAAAAATATGGACCCCTCCACCAATTATCGAACCACTACTTATAACTCCAGTCAAAATTAATATACCACCTAAAAGTCCAATATTTGAAAAAACACCCATTAATTGTATTCGTTTTATATTCTTAAATACTTTAATTGATTATTTATATATGTCCGATATTTCTATTAAATCTAATATTAGTAATAGTTTATTTACTGATACTTATGTATACCCACCATGGTTTAACAAAAAGAAATATATATTTTACAACAGGATCTTAGAAAGATTACAACGTCTTAGTTCTGTACATTCTAGAGCATCCCAATATTATGAAAAAATGAATTTTAATATTTTTGCCCCATCTATCGCAATTACAGCTCTTTCTGGAATTGCATCTTTCTTATCAACATCGCAATATGTTAGTACTGGTGCGCAAAACGGATTTGGAATTGGGGTAGGTATTGTTGCTTCTATATCATCTGTATTACAGTCATTGGCTGGAGCATGTCAATATAGTGCTAAAAAGGAAGCCCATAGAACTGTGGCTGAGCAATATAATAATTTAATTATTAGTGTTAAGTTTGAGATAGAAATGCCAAATGAAGAAGATTTTACTGATAAATTAGAAGAACAAATATTGGATATACAAAGCAAATGTAATTATTTTGTTCCACAATTTATAGTAGAAGCATATGACAAAAAAAAGAAGATAGAAAAATCAAATAAAAGTGTATATCATTCAGATACTAAAGTAACTTCTAATATTATGAAACATCATTCAAATGATAATGTAATAATAAATATAGATGACAAAAATTACAACACCTTTAATGAAATAAATACTCAAACCCTATTAGATAATCAAGATATATCTACGGATGATTCAGAACAAATAGATGAAGAACAACACAATCCATCTAATGATTTGAATGATCAAAGTAATATATAATTATATCATCGCCCAAGACTTAGTATTCTGACAAATATATTGAATACATCTAAAAATAGTCCCAATGATTCTTTGATATAATCAGCAATAACACAATTTTTAGCATTTATTTGTAGTCGTTTTGTATCATATAGTATAAATACCATAAACACGATAATGAAAAAATAAGACATTACTCTAAACCATTTTGAACGACTATTACCTTTGTTCATAATGAATCGTAATGATAATTCCATTATAATTCCGGCAATAAGTAGTAATAATAATATAGGACCCCATGATAACGATATATATTCTGGTTTTAAATAGGCTAATGCTGACAATCCTATAAATAGTACGACGGTTGTTAAAATAGCACTTAAAATCATCTCTTTTTTATCTATAAAGGATGTGTACATTGGATAAAATATTAACCCTAAGAATAGTATAAATACTAACCACACAAAATGTTTTAATATTATTTTTGATGGTGATATTTTATGTAATAATACAATCGAACCAAGAGTTAATATAAATATTCCAATAAACAACATTAAACTAGGATTAAATTTAATACCATTATATTCCATCAATAATAGTTGTATAGCCATAATGTTGAATGTTAAAATAATGTATAAATAGGTATTTAATATATAACGATTACACGTAAACTGTCTATTTTTTATAGCATAATTTAGTATCGAAAATACGACACATACAAATATTAGTAATGCTCCGAATAATTGTAATAACACTTTGTTCATATATATTATTGTTTTAAAATATTTTTCTAAAATATTTTAGAAAATAGTGTTCTAACTAATTATATTACTAATTATATTCATTCACTGCAATTTTATTATTTTTATATTTTTTAGATAATTTAAAAATTTTAGCAAACCATTTTTCTGATTCTAATTGAAATATATCTTTAAACAAAGGAAAATAGTGACAATAAACGACTGATATTATCCATCTTGTAAAATTAATACTATTTTTTTCATTATCATAATCACTATAGTTATACAAATCTTCATCAATTTGAACTATAAAAAATATAGCGACTGAATTAAGTATAGCATCTATTACCGATTCTGAATTCAATATTATGAAAAAATTGATCATAGGAATACCAATTGGTAATATGAAATTCGAGAAAAAATCAGCCCACCAATTGTATACAATGTGATATCTTTTCATTGTTATTTTTCGTTTTTCATAATGAGATTCCATTCTTTCATTTTTTGTTAATGATATTTCTGGAAAATCGTCATAAATACGGATTAAAAATTTATACAAGTATCGTGAATAAAAATATGATTTTATGGAATTATAACTGTATAATAATGACAATATTGTAGATAATACTGATATTATCATAATTAATATGTTATCAGTCGTAGAATAATCATCTACTACACTGTATACTAACGCCCCAACCCAAACATATTGTATTATCAATGTAAATATGCCTATAAAAAAACATTTGTACGAAAATGTACATGATCTTAATGAGTAATTCCACAAATTATTATTTATAGACCGTTCTTCAAAAATATTTAGGTATTGGTATACAAAGACTATAAACCTAAACATATTTATTTCTATAAAATTTTTGTTCTCTTTTTCTTTGTTAATTAAATCAAATATCATTTCATTATTATTTGGATTGTGGCTAAAATCTTCAATGTTTAATATAAAATTATCATCATCTATTAAAATAGTGTTGTCCCATATATTCAAACTTTCGGCTATAAATCTAAAATTTTTTTTAACAATTAAATAATTATCAAAGTAATTTGTTTCCAATATTTTTTGTTCATCACCTTTATTATGGTTTAATTCGGTATGAGCCATACACAAAAATTCACTTTTGTTATTGTATAATTCAATAAAATTAAATTTCCATTTATTGTAAAGACTATTTTTCTCATCATTACTATTAAAATATGTAGATATTGGTTTACATAACAAGGAAATAAAATTTTCGGCAGGTTCTATTAAATAACAATTTAACTCCATTAATTATTATAACACTATAAGCCTTAAATTATTATTTTAATAATTTCTCAAAAGTAATAATTAAAATTGAATATATTTAACAAAATAATAATTAATTAATATATGAATATAGATGATATCTTAAATACTATACATGTAGAAATAAATAATTTACTTAATAATAATGATTTCAATATATCATATTTTTATACATACATGTATGAATCATGTTTACAAATTCAAAAACATAAATCATATGATAGCCGTCAATTAACAATAAATAGTTACAAAAATATTTTCAATACATTAGACAATATTATAATTATTTTTAATGACAAAATTTCGAATAATATAAAAGATAAAGAAGATATACTAGATTATTATTATGAACAAACAAATTTGTATGTAAAAAATATAGCAATTATTAACAATACATTCAGTTATATCAACAAAGAATTATCTATATTAGATAGTTCATACACTATTATTGATTATAATAAATATGGTATTGAAAATTGGTTCAATAGCATTATATTTAAAAATATAGAATTATTTAATACTATATTTATAAAATACTTAGATTTCGATATTCAACAAACCGATAGACCAATATATTTATTAAATGAATTTTTGGACACTATATTCATGTGTATACACAAAAAAATAATAGATAGTACTTTTTTTGATATCCATATTGGTGATGTATTATTAGAACATATTGATCAGTGTTGTATTGATTTTAGTAGAAAATCATACGGTTCAATTAATGTATTGGTGACTATGATAGATAAATTTAATATATTTTATATGACTACATTTGATATACTAAACTTAGAATGTTTAAAAAAAAAATACATATCACTATTAAAAAAAAGAATTTTGTATAAATTTAGTGATAGAATGAAAATAGAATATGACAGTATTTTGTTACATCCAATTCAAAATACCAATTTATATGATGATATTAAATTATTAACAAAAATAATCAACTATTGCAATGATACACAATACATCAAACTGAAAATAAACGATTATTTCAATACATTATATAATAGTCTAAGTAATTTTAATGATATTTTAGAAGTATTTTATTTAACACATATGATTTATGATGAGTGTATGAATATAGAATTTATTGTATATTATAATTACGACATCATTGTTCCAAAAAATATATTTGAAGATGTTGAAAGTATTAGTGATAATTATGATAAATATATTAGGAACGTGTTGTACAAAAAGATTAAAAAACCTTATTTTTATAGCAGTTTATTATTGTATTTTAAAAAATTTAAAGATAATGAATTAATACCAATTTACTATAAAAATAATTTAGTAAAACGATTATATAAATATAATTTCAATCTAACCTATATAAATATTGAAATAAATATAATAAATCAAATATGTAATTATTGGAAATCAAACAGTCATTCTATATTATACAAACTAAAAAAAATAAAAACTGATCTAGAAGAATCTATTATAACTAGCAATGAATTTAATTCTATTTATGATATACCATCAACAATTATTCTTGCAACAGATGGAATATGGAATATAGATCCATACAATAAACCTTTTTCATCCCCAGTATTTAATAAAGAATACAATTCATTAATTGAATATTTTACCACATTTTATAATTGTAAATATAATACTAAAAAACTTGATTGGAATCAAGAACTATCTTCATGTATATTGAATTACTATGTGAATGATAGTATGACAATTGAAATAACATGTCCATTGAAAATAGCTAATATATTGTATAAATTTAATATAAATAATAGTATTGTATTAAACAAACCATATTCTAAACTGTTAGAACATTACAATATTATTGATACAGTAGATTCTAATATATGTACATTAAATACAACTATACCATCATCAAATGTTGTTATTAAATTTTTAAAAGCCAAAAAAAAAGATATATCCAAATCACAAAAAAAAGAAATAGTATTTACTAAACACGTATTAATAGAAGCATATTGTGTTCGGTTATTAAAAAATAAAAAAAGTATGATTGATAGTGTATTAATTGGACTCATAAAAGAAAAATATAAAGTAGATAATACATTAATAACAAAAACTATAGATAAATTGGTTGAAAATCTATATATTAAATATGAAAATTCTAAATATATGTATTTAGATTAATTCCATTGGTATATATTGCATCCCACCACCACTCATTTCGTCTTCTTCTTTTAATTCTTCATAAGTTTCTGTTTCGGTTTTATCTGAAACGCTGGTCGAAGATATATCAACTAATTCTGCGGATTCGACATCACTTATATCTTTCTCCATGAGTGTATCATTAAAAATATTAATATCTAATTTAGGTGAATTAAGTATATTTAAGTATTTAACTGAATACATTGGATTTTTGTTAATAATATCTATACATTTTTTACGTAATTCATCTACCTTTGATGGTTCAATTTCATCCATATTATAAGTAAATACATAATTAAATATTGTCATATGGTCTATTAATTCTTTACAATGAATATCATTCAATATTTTTGAATATGTTTCTGTTTCATCAGTTTTCCCCTTATCTTTATAAGTCTGTTTAAGATTAATAATATTTTCTTTGTAAATCAAATCTATTCTTCGTATACCTGTTAATTTAATATCATTTGGGATATGCCATTCTAATTTATTAAATAATCCAACACCACTAAATCCCAATTTATTACTATTAATATCTCGTTGCGCCCATAAAAATGTTATAAATGAGTGTTTATATGGAGTTTCATTGAATAGATTTGTAATAGCCATATCTTCTATTTTATTTAGATTATAATCACTCCAATATCGTTTTAATTCATACAAAATGCGCATATATTTTATTATATTTTTTTCATCTTTTACTAATACTTCCTTTGACCCTATTTTTAATTCTTTTTTTATTAATTTAGACGCGTTTTGACCTTCTTTTTGTTTTTTTTTATCTGATGGATATAAATGTGAACAATCAATCGTATTTATATGTTCAGATACTTTATTACATAGTGTAACAAAATTATTTGGTTTATTAATATTAGGATAATTAAAATGATTTATATAATTTTGAATAATGAAACATTTTCCATCTACTAATTTAAATTTATCTATAATAAAATCAATCGCTTCAAACAAATATTTATGTACTAAGTTTATCAATAATATATCTTTTAATATAATATAATTCTCAGTATTAAGTGTTGGTGGCGTAACTTGTGATGTATCACTTTTTGCTTCTTTGAATTCATCTGAAATAAAATATATCCAGATTTTTTGTTTCCATTTTTGATCATCTTTTTTACTAACATACACCTTATATTTTTTATACAAATTATCAAACATGCGTGTTTTTAATTTTAACATAAAGTCAAATCTATCTTTAACACTGCTCTTTCCAATAGCTGCTTTCCGTACTTCTATTGTCGCTTTTTCAAATTCGGCCATTTGAATAATCTCCTCGCTACTTATTATACTCGCCGGTTTGACTTTGGGGGCCTGTGTCGCAGCCGCAGCATTTTGTTTGGTTGTTGCTTTTTCATCAACTAATTCCTCTGTATATTCATTTAATTTTAAGTCAAATGTAAATGCTTGTTCGTTTTTTTTTATCATATCTGGAAAAATGTGATGTAATATACTCTTAAATATATACTCATGTAGGTGTTGTGCTGGTTTTTGGAAATCTTTATCATTCAATTTATTTAAATTAGATAATGTATCTTTAACAAACTCTTTAAATGAAAAATCTGGATTAAGTTCCATTATTGGTTCAGTCTTAACTATCCCAACAGTTTTAACTAATGTATTTATACTAGATTTTGCTTTTTTTTTAACCTTATCATAGAATAATTTAGCAGAACCAATAAATGACCCAGATTCGTCTAATTCATCTGGTTCTTTTTTTGGTTGTAACATTAGGCTGTCTTTCCATTCCTCCCATTGTTTTCTTATATCATTTTCACTCATGCTCATAGAACATGAATTATCAATACCATTTCTCCATATTAAGTATTCATTATGATCTTGTAATGTAAGGAACATGACTTTTTTTGCGATTTGTATTAATGATGGATTGTTTATTCCTTCGCTATTTAACAATAATTTGGCATTTGTAATCATAATATATTGTTTTTTAGCATAATGTTCTTCAAATAATATAACATCAATAACCTCTTGTGATGTACTATCATTCATACTTGCTAATTTAGATAAAGATATACGTACTATATCTTTTGGTATTTCAGGTAATTTCTTTTTTTCGGTATTTTCCACAGATTCATTTATATAGGTATATCCTATGAAATCATATATTGAATCATCTCTATATTTGTTAGAATAGTCTATCATAATATTATTTTTTTCATCATAATTTAATATAGATTTTACTTGTTTCGGGAAGTTTTCTTTAAATAACTCATAATTTTTTGTTCTGTTCTTAGTTTCATCTTCAAATACTATATTTTCAGAATCTAATAATGAATGTAATAAATATGAATACAATGTATTAAAACCATGATTTATATCTTTTTTTGGACTATTATAATATTGTTTGTACCAAGTATGTTTTGCTAAATATTTTAATACTTCTTTTTCTGAATCATTCTTCGATTTTAATGAAGATTCTTCAATATAACTATTACGGTTTATTATTAAATTTTCTTTAGTTTTTTCAATTATATCATCTAAATCTATATCAATGGGTGATTTAATACACGTTATTATTAAAGTTCCTTCTTTGTATTCTTCGAATACTTTACTAAATAAATGTGCATCAATATCTTTATTTGGTACAATTAAATCATTATTAGTAGGTACTATTGATGGCTTATCAAGTGGTCCGTCGATACCATATAATACTGTATTTGATCCTTCGGATGTTTTATAAACTATTTTATTTATTAAATTGTTATTTATTTTATTAATTACTGTTTCATTCATGTATGAAAAAGATGATTGTAGATTATCTCGTTTTGTAACCATATTTATAATTTCAAACTGAAAATTCGGATTATCTGTATTATATTTTATTTTATCTTCTTCTGAAAGACCTTTTATTTTCATATTTTGCGTTTTAATTAAATCATTCAATCTTAATATTTCTAAAATATGTTCTTTATTCCAATCAATCACCCATCCTTTTTTATTGGTATTTTCCCAATTTTGTTTAAAATATAAAGTGTTAATATTTTTAGAATTGATTGATATAGAATCGGTTAATTCTATTTCAATCTCAAATTCAGTTAAGTTTTTCTTTTTATTATTATCTGTATCAAAATAATTAGCAATAAAAGAATCAACAAAATCTTTATTTTCTAATTTACTATTACTCATTATATTTGTGGCGGTTAGTATAGAGATAATCATTAAATCAATATCTTCACATGTTTTAATCTGCGTGTTGATTTCGTCTTCATTCATTTTTTGTTCTTTTGGTGAAATTTGGGGTTCCTCTTTCTTATCCTTTTTAGATTTATCGGCAGCCGAAGAAGAATTAGCAGCTGCCGAAGAAGCAGACACAGTTTCTTTTTTAGTTAGACCGGATAATCCATTTTTTAATCTTTCTTTTTTTTCCTTTTTAGCCTTTGATTTTAATTGACTTTTTTTTAAAAATTCACCAATATCAATTGTTGGATTATATTTACCCTTAACCAATGCACAATCATTTATATTATTAATACGATCTATTTCATATTGTTTCCATTGTTGTTTACATTTTTTACCTCTTTCTTGAATATAGAAATTAACTTGCTTTTGGGCAGCTTTTTCTAATGTCATTTGTGTATCACTTGCTCCTGAAGATGTTGTTTTTTTTCTCCATACAATTTTTTTTGGAATTTGATGTCCATAACTATTGTCTGTTATTTTAGTTAAATTAATTAATCCATGAGGTATTATTAATGCTTCATCACAAGCATCACCATTTTTATTATCCCCTTTAATATCACATGAATCAGTTTTTTCATTATAATCATAACATGTTGGAAAATACCATTTAGTACTTAATGGTTGTAACGACAAATCAGTAATATAAGATTTTTCTTTAGTCTCTACTTCTGTAAGTAATCCTGGATAATTTATGATTTTAACATAATCTGAGTTTCCACTAACTGATGCTTCTTGTTCCCCCTCATTAATTTCATTCGCTAAATATAAATCATGTAAACCTTTTGCATCAACCATTGTTTGTTTTGTCGAATCATATTTTTTACACCACTCAAAATTTTCAAGCCCATTTTTTAATTTTTTTATTTTCTTTTTTTGTTCATTATTATACACTAAACCCCCAGATACGGCTATTCCAGCTCTTAATAATCCTAGTCCAATACCACCAGTACCGATACCTAAAACTGTTGCCCCAATCATACCAACCACCCCCAAAGAACTCGTCGTTGTGAGAGAGACTGATTCTTCTACAATCTTTGTTAACTCATTGTCAAATTTTTGACAAATCATAGTCATTTTAGGCTCTGTCCATATACCTTCACTACTATCTTTTATTCTATCAAATTCGAAAGTTACCTTATAATTTACTTTTGTTGGAGGGTTTGATGCACCTCCAGATTGTATTTTGTATGCTTCATGTTTATGATGAATATGTTTTTTCTTCTTTTTAGAATATTTTTTTATAATTCGATTCAATCTGATTTTACTAGATTTAGCCATATATATATAGATAATATAATATAATTAACTATTTATACCGATGTAAATTTTGTTTTTTTTGGGTGTATATCTTTGGTTTCTTTCAAATCATTTAGACTAATATCTTCCAAATGATTTAGAAAATTGAAATAAACCTCATTTTTTTTATTACAACAAAAATATTGATATATTTTTTCACATGTAGATAAGTTTTGCTCATATTCACGGTGTGGATGTATCCATAATTTATCTACATAATCTATATTTTTATGTGCAAACATATTTTTAACATAATGATTAAGTAAACGTCTTTTAAAATACACTAATTCTTTGTAATGAAGAATATTTTCAAATGCCTCACGGGTATTTAGTAAGAAATCGTATATTTCATTTTCATAATTCGAAATTAAATTTTCCCATAATTCTATATTTTTAGTTGTAATATTAAAGTTCTTAATTCTATGTTTTGTTTTACGAGATTTATTGATAATATATGAAAAGTTTTCTAATGTTTTTCCAATGGTTTCTTTTTTATCATCCATTTTAAAAAAACGCATTATAGATAATATAATAGCAATATAAGAGGCAAAAAGTATTGGTAATACTGTTCCAACAAATATGCTTAATTCATATACAGAATTCAATGTTTCAATAAATGTAATTAATGTCGAAAATACGATAACTGATATTTGAATAATATTAATTTTGAACGCAATATTGTCATATTTTAATGATAATATTGCTTTGTTTTTAGAAGATATATCAATACTTTTTTTGATTTGTTTAAACCGTTCATCTTGATCTATTTTATATTTGCTAACTTTAGTTATATCTTCATTACTTGAAATATCCTTTTTTAAATTAAAATTATTTAACTGCGTTGTTGGTTGAGATATATCAAAAACTAAATTATCCATATTAATTAAATTAATAGTGTTTCTTTAATATAAAAAATGTAGATTGATTCATTTTATTTCATTTATTAATCGAGAAATTCTAATTCTTTTTCTTTTTTCTTTCGTCCACCTTTTACAGGAATATAGACTTGGATTTCTTTTTTGTTATTATCATAAAATTTGATATCATAATTATTTTTCTTATAAAATGCTATACGCTTTAATTTTTGTTTAGCAAACAAAGAGAACTCATCAACGATGTCATAGATTAATGGTACAAATTTACGATCTTTTTCATCTTGTCTAAGTATACGTCCGACTGCTTGTTCAATATTACTTTTTGGAGACATTAAGAAAATGGTATCTAATGGGTATTTACAATCAAAACCTTCACTAGCCATCATAAAGGTACCTAATATAACATCTTTTGTTTCTGTTTCTTGTAAGTCTTTTTCTTTCATTCCACCTAAATAAAATCCCGAACTATATTTACCATTATCTATAGATGGTACTAAACTATGAACTACTTTTAAATGTTCTCTTCTATCACTTAACATTAATATTTTACGTCCATCTTTAAGGCAATCGGCTAAATGTGTTATAATATTTTGAGTACGTGGATAAAACTCACAAATGTTGTTAATCATTTTTGCTGAATTTGGTTTTTTATTATAATTAAATATTTCTTTAGAATATGATGGATTCATATTGTTATACATTATCATTTTAACATCTACATTACTATCATCTCTTTTTTTTATACTGTAAACTATTTCTCCTAATGACCATTCAAATACTTTAGATAATCCATCTAATCTTTTTGGTGTTGCTGATAATCCTAATGTATATTTGTAATTCGTTTTTGACAATGCTTTTGAAAAAGTTTCAGCACCTAAATGATGACATTCATCGTATATAACTAATCCAAATTTAGAAAATACCGAGTCAGCATAATCAATCATCGAAATACTTTGAAGCATACCGATTACTATATCATAACCTTCAACATGTATAAAGGAACTTTGTAATCTACCAATTTTAGCATTTGGTATAAATTCTTTTATTCGTTCTTTCCATTGATTCAGTAAAAATTCTTTATGAACCACAACTAATGTTTTTACTTTTAATATAGACGAGATATATAATGCGATTACTGTTTTTCCATACCCACAAGGTACTGAAATAATGCCTCCACCAGATTCATTTGCTGCTTTCAAATAAGCATCAACAATCGGTTTTTGTTTGTCTTTTAAATTTTTTGAAAAGTTTACATTAATACTTTCAGGTTCATTTAATTTAGTTTCTAAGGGTAATCCAAATTTTTTTTGTCCATAATATCTAGGTAAATACATTTTTTTATTACTTTCACAATAGACTGGAAATGGAATTGGTTTCATTCCATAATCACCATTTATAAATGGTTTTACAGTTAAATCTTTTTTAATATCTGAAAAATCTGATTGACTTATTTCTTCTTTTAATACAGAAAATCCACGTTTTCCAATTGATGTATTCATTGAATAAATAATAATAAATATAATTTATTTATTCAATTTTGAAAAAATAAAATATATATATAATTTATATGTCTAGTATGAATAAAAAGGTGAACAATGCACTTAAAAAAATTAATAAAAATAATAATAAAGTAAATAACGCTATTAATAATGTTGTAAATAAAGTAAACAATTCATATAACAATAAAGTTACATCAAATAAACCATTATCATATTTTATAATTGTATTGCTTGTAGTTTTGATTGTATGTATTCAATTTATTCCTGTTCATGTATTAAATGTATTAAATAATACAGTTGTTAGATTAATTGTTATTGTATTGATATGTTTATTATGCTTAGTAGATCCAATAAAGGCATTATTGTTGGCAATAGCATTTGTTGTAGCAGTTCAACGAACACATACAAATAGTAATAATAACAATACTGTAATTAATAATGTTAAAGTAAATGAAGTCCCATTAAATGAAAAAATAAATAATGTATTGGATAATGAATTAGTAACTAATTTGAAGAATGTTGAAAACGAATTAATTAATAATGTTGGAAATAATGTCCCAGTAGATATTGTGACTAATGTTGTTAAGAATAATGTGAATACCGTTGTTAACAATGTTTTAAATAATGCTAAAAATAATTCTAATTTAGATGAAGAATTAATATTAAATATTGTACAAAATAACGCCAATATTAATGATGTTGTTAACGACTCTATAGAACAAGCAGTTAACTCTTTAAACCGTGATTCTGAAAATAATGTTAATGTTGTAGAAGTAACAAATGCTGTCAATAATGCCGTGAAAGATGCTGTATCCAATGTTATACAAAATGTAGTAACTAATGGTAATGTAGTAAATAATGGTAATGTAGTAAATAATGTAGTAAATAATGGTAATGATAATGCTGTCACAAATACTGATTTGAATGTTGATGTAAATGGTAATGTTGTGAATGCTGATGGCAATGTTGTCGCAAATACTGATTTGAATGTTGATGTAAATGGTAATGTTGTGAATGCTAATGGCAATGTTGTCGCAAATACATCGACTCTTGAAGTTACTAATAATGGAAATATAGTTAATAATGTTAATGGTAATGTTTTAGGAAATGCTAATGTTTTAGTAAACAATGCTAATTTGGCAAACAATGCTAATGTGACAAACAATGGTAATGTAGCAAACAATGCTAATGTTTTAGGAAATGCTAATGTGACAAACAATGCTAATGTTTTAGGAAATGCTAATGTGGCAAACAATGCTAATGTTTTAGGAAATGCTAATTTGGCAAACAATTCTAATTTGGTAAACAATGCTAATGTTTTAGGAAATGCTAATGTGACAAACAATGCTAATGTTTTAGGAAATGCTAATGTGGCAAACAATGCTAATGTTTTAGGAAATGCTAATTTGGTAAACAATTCTAATTTGGTAAACAATGCTAGTAGATATAATAATGTTAATAATATTGATACTGTTAATAGTTTAGGAAATAATATTAATGCTACAAATAATTTAGAATCAACTAATGATTTATCATTATTGTCAAATATTAAAAATGATGTTGTAGATGTTTCAAACCGAAATAGTCGTCATGGAACAACTGTAAATGGAAATAATAAAGATGAAATGTCTAAATATAGAATCAAAAATAATAATTTATTATTAAGCGATATTGATGGATATAAATTAGAGAACAAAAATATGTTATCTGGAGATTTTAATAAAAATATTCAGGCTATGAATAATAATGATTTACTTGAAAAGAATCCATATACTAATTCAAATAATGCTAATTCAAATAATAATAATTCAAATAATAATGCTAATTCTAATTTTGTAAATAATATGAATGGATATAATTCTAATAATTTAATAAAAAAGAATCCATATCCAGGAAATGGTTCTTCTTTCAACCGAGGCGTACAAAAGTTAAGAGATAGCAATATAAGTCCATATAATAATATGGTTTCTGGTCATAGAGAAATTAATAATGTTGGAAATAAAATATTAGAGGGATTTGAATCACATATACACAACAATAATGTAGCCATGAACAACAATAATGTAGCAATGAATAATAACTTAGTCATGAACAGTAATAATGTAGCAATGAATAATAATAACTTAGTCATGAACAGTAATAATGTAGCAATGAATAATAATAACTTAGCCATGAACAACAATAATGTAGCAATGAATAATAACTCAGATAGTTGTAATAAAAGTTGTTGTCAACAAAATGATAGTAATAAATTAAATAATAATAAATTAAATGACGATAATATGAATATGTTGAGTTATACAACAAATGAACAGTTAAGAAAAGCCCAAAATAGATCAGTTGGAGGCAATAAGAATCGTGGTCCAATAAAAAGCCGTAACAATATGTTAAGTGCACAAGGATATAATTTAGTTAATTCAAAGGTGAGTGGATTCAATGAATCTGGTCATAATTCTATTAATTATCAGTGTCTTTAAAGTCGCGATTACAAGAAGCCCAAGATGGTAATGAAGCTTCAATATAATCTCTCCCAACTAATAATATCAATAATGTATGAAGTTTAAAATTTCCAAATAAATATTTTACAAATATCCAGGCATTAATAAATAATAATATTATAATAATTAATAAAATAATTTGTTTCATATAATGTTTTGTTGTTGTTGACACGCCTTCATCGGATATTGTTTCAGTTACAGGTTCTGTACCAATAGGTTTTACTAATAATTCAGATAATGGATTTTTAGCACATTTTAAATATTTATTATCCGAAATTCCTATTTTTGATTCTGTATTTTTTTTATAATATGGCTTGTACATAACAACACGGTCTCCTATATCTTGTGTTATTCTAATATTTTCTCCAATATTTAATTTAAATATTTCTAAATTTGTTTCACCTATACTTCCAATATCTTCGTATACAATTACCTTATAATTTGTATCACATGGTGGAAAAGGTAAACTACCATCATAAATATAATACGATTTATTTTCTGGAATCAACATATTAACACCCCAATCCTTTGACACCGAAATTTCTTTATTAAAATCAATAGTTTCATTTGGAATTTCATTTATGAATTGATTTATAAATTGTTCTGGATTTCCATGATGTGGACCGGCTTCAAAAAGTCGACATAATATTATACCATTTGGAGTTTCAGATGTGGTTGTTGTTTTATTATCATTACTTAATTTATGTATCATACAAATTTCTAAATCGTATTTAGAATTATCTATATTATGTAGTGTCGGAACATGTATCGTTATTTCTGTTAATTCATATAATATATTATTAAATTCTAAATAGGAACCAGATGAGTATTTCAATCTCACTAAATTATTTTTATAATTTACAAAACATTTAGAAGGTTTATAATATAACTTAAAATCACATAATGATTTACAAATTTGTATTACATCTGGATCAGTATTTATATTTATAGGTGATTGATTTGGTGCTAAACATTGACCAGTCCATGCAAAACTTTCTGAAAAAGTCCATTTATCATCCATTAATAATAATATACATTATTTTTTAGTATATTAATATTTATTAATTTATATAGATATTTTAATGATTACATATGTTATTTTAATAATACTAGCATATTATTTTTATATTAAAAAAGAATCATTTATTTCAAATGAACAAACAACAGATCCTCCAAAAAAACTAATAAAAGATATACTAAAGGAACATATAGAAGATACAAATTTAGAAAAATATAATATATCTACATTTAATCCAACACATGTATTAGCATATAATCTTAATTCTACAAATGAGTATAATATATTAAATAACTACGGTATTAAAAATACAAAAAAACGAGAATCATATATTAAGAAATTAAATAAATGTAACACCGTACCATATAATAAAAATAGTTTACTTAAAAACTACGACACCATTTTGAATAATTCGTTTACTAAGATTTATTTAGAACATGATATACATCATGATTGTAAACCTGACAGATTAACAAAAATTCAATTAATAGGTAACGATAATATATTTCAATGGAGCTATGAAACCCATCATTTAAAAAATAAATTTTTTTATATATTTTATAAAATTGTAGATGATAAATGTCATGATAAATCAATAGTGTACAACTCATTAAAAATTATACCTAATTTCGAATCATCTGAATTTTCATTATCTGTAAATAATTATAAAAATAGAAATATATACATTATGAATTTTTTAGTTAAAAATAAATTTTGTGATATATATATAGTTTTATCTGAAAATAATAATATGTTAATTAAATCAAATAATATAATTATTAAAAATTGAAAATATTTTAAATTGTATTTTTTATTTAATTCAAATGAACCGAAACTATAAATATCAAACATATGCTGTGGAGGACTCCACTGAAAGTGATGAAGAATCAGATGGAACAGATTCTATAAAAGTTATAGATAATCATGTATATTTTTATTCGGAGGTTTCAGTTGTATCTATAATGAAATTAACCGAATTAATAAAGAAAGCAACAAATAAATATTTATTTCTGAATATACAATTAAATATTGAAACTGAATTATATCTACATATTAATAGTGGTGGTGGAGATGTATTTGCAGTACTATCTATTATTAATTTGATACAAACAAATAAATTAAATATTAATACTATAATTGAAGGACAAGCCTGTAGTGCGGCTACAATATTATCAATGGTTGGTTCTACACGCCAAATTACTGAAAATAGCTATATGTTGATTCATAATATTTCGAGTGAATTTTGGGGTAAAATGCATGAATTTGAAGATGAAATGAAAAATCTAACATTGTTAACAAAAGATTTAAGAAAAATGTATTCTAAATATTCTAATATAAAAGCCACACAACTTGATAAACTATTGAAAAAAGATTTATTGCTAAATGCTAAAACATGTTTATCATATGGTTTTGTAGATGAAATTATCTAATATTATACTATATGAATATTATTCACATTGCCGATATTTTAGCGATACCTTTATTTTTATTAATGATTATTTATTTTAGTCAAAAACAAAATAAAACTATTATAGAATATATACTATTATTGTTTGGTATAGGAGGACTTATATTTGATATATGTTTTTCAATATATTATATTTTTATGAAAAAGACTTTGTAAGAATTTTAATTCCATTCAGAAAATAATAATAATGATTACTAGTTTGTTTATCAAATTTATTATTTTTACAATATGTTTTTCCTAACATAAATGTAGATATTGAAAATATTTTATAATATTCTTCATGTTTCATACCTAAATATACAAAAAATCCAAATAATGTTATACATATCATTATTATTATTATTAATAATTGTATACTGTCAATATATTTTGTTAAAGTATATTTATTTTGATTTTTATTTTCTTTATGTTTCAAATGTTTTTTTGTATGTTTCAAATGTTTTTTTGTATGTTGTAAAAATGATATTATTATTAATAAAATTATAGATATTACAAAATAGTATACATGACTTTTAACTGATACTAAAAAGTAAATATATGTAACAATACATACAAATATCATTTTGAAAGGTGAATATTTATCAAAATTATTATCTACAATCAATACGACAAAATATAATGTAATTATTGCTAGAAAATGCCTAATATAAACATTATATTTTAAAATGGATTGAATTTTACATGAAAATGTATTTCCTATGAAATTTGCAGCTATTAATAAATAAAAAAATAACATTATTTTTCCCCAAATTCCCAATTTATCTAATGTAAACATAATAATACAATATATTTATTTTTCAAAAATACCAGTTCCTTTTATAAAATATTTAAAATCTAATTGATCTTCAAAATTATCATTCATATTATTATTCTTACAACCATTTGTTCCAAATATAAATGTTATTGCATTGAATTTTTTACCATATTCAATTTCCTTTTCTCCTAAATATACAATAAATCCAAATATAGTAATCAAACTCATTACTATTATCAAGCAAAATTGTATATGATTAATATATTTGAGATATATTTCATCATATTTGTTTTTTTTTTTCTTTTCTTTTAAATATTCTTTATTATTTTGTAAAAATGTTAATATTATTAATATAATTATAGAAATAATAAAATATTTTTTTTTATTTTTGACTGCTACAAGAAAATATAAATACACAATAATACATATAAATATCATTTTGAAAGGACTATATTTATTTAGTTTATTATCAACAATAAGAACAAAAAAATATAATGTTAGTATTGCTATAAAATGTCTTACAAATATATTATGATTTAACATGTATTGAATTCTACACGAAAATGTATTTCCAATGTAATTTCCAGCAATAATTAAATAAAAAAATAATAAAATTTTTCCCCATCTTCCTAAATTATCAAATGAAATCATATAATATATTATAATATTATAAAATCAAAATATAATTTAATTTATTTTTTTTAATTTTTTGAACCACCGCATACTCCACCCCTCATCCATTTCTTCACATCTATTTTAAAATTCAAAAGCAATCAACTCATCAATGTTTATCACCGAGGCATCGCCCAACAGATTCACAACATCGGCGTGGCCGTTCTGTGCGGCCATGTACACCGGGGTGCGTCCATCGTCGGTCCTTGCCTTGTTTGGGTCGGCGCCGTGCTCTAGCAGCACCTTCACAACATCGACGTGGCCTTTCTCCGCGGCCATGTGCAACGGGACGGCTCCATAGTCGGTGGTTGCCTGGTTTGGGTTGGCGGCGTGCTCCAGCAGCAGCTTCACAACACCGACGTTTCCCTTTTCCGCGGCAACTTGCAACGACGTGTCGTAATTGAAGTTCTTTGCATTGACGTCGGCTTTCCAAGGGCATTCACTGATGCACGGCATCAGCAGCAGCTTCACAACATCGGCGTGGCCTTCCTGTGTGGCCATGTACAACGGGGTGTGTCCACTGTCGGTCGTTGCCAGGTTTGGGTTGGCGTTGTGCTCCAGCAGCAGTTTCACGCACTCTGCGTGGCCGTTCATTGCGGCAAAGAACACCGGGGTGGTTCCATCGTCGGTCGTTGCCAGGTTTGGGTCGGTTTGGACGTCCTCCAGCAGCAGCTTCACAACATCGGCGTGACCGTCGGACGCGGCCATGTGCAACGGGGTGGCTCCATCAATGGTCAGTGCCTGGTTTGGGTCAGCGTTGTGCTCCAGCAGCAGCTTCAAACACTC
>Ga0257126_1000242_pt1 | contig 45829 bp, 52 predicted proteins | sample SI060_120mmetaG_FD_190151 | JGI IMG/M metagenome (GOLD analysis project Ga0257126, IMG submission 190151) | Marine microbial communities from Saanich Inlet, British Columbia, Canada - SI060_120m | ecosystem: Environmental > Aquatic > Marine > Inlet | place: Canada: British Columbia | collected... | reverse complement strand
AAGAAGTAACACGTTTACTTAATGGTGCCCGGGGCCGGAATCGAACCGGCACGCCCGTGAAGGCGAGGGATTTTAAGTCCCTTGCGTCTACCAATTCCGCCACCCGGGCTAAAGGTGGGTATGATTTCAAGTATGGAGGCGAGTAGCGGAATCGAACCGCTGTACAAGGCTTTGCAGGCCTCTGCATCACCACTCTGCCAACTCGCCAGTGTGTTGCTTAAAATCACTTGGTACATGCCCAAACTTTCTTTGGGTCCACGAGAAGTCTCGTGCTTTATCCTCTAACGAAACTACAGCTAAAGTATAGCCTGATATCGTTATGCTTTTCTCCTATCACAATCACATTAATGTTTAGGTCCAGTAAGTAAAGATGGACACTAAGTGGATTAGCGTGAATGACAGCCCGAAAGGGCTAGTGAGTGATTGGAGCGGGAAACGAGATTCGAACTCGCGACCTCAACCTTGGCAAGGTTGCGCTCTACCAGCTGAGCTATTCCCGCACTCGAAAAGTGACGTTGTATTGTATTGATTTAGTGCCGCCTGTCAATCACAGTTCGGCCCGATCGACCAATAAATAGGCAGGATTCACGATATGTTGTCGAATATATTTTTTTATCTGCTCAGAAGTGTCGATTGTTTAAGCAATTTTCCGGATAACACAATTAAAATCCTGTTTTGCAGGTAGAACTAATAGTGTGGTGGCTGTTCGTTAGGATTGCTTTCACCAGGTAGTGAGGCTTCGATCTGTTTGAGATTATCTCTCAGCATTTGATTCCGTAGCTCCAATTTATCGATCTGTTGCTGCATCTTAATAACGACTTGATTTAGCTCTTGTAGCAAATCTTCTTGGTAGGCTAGCTTGGTTTCAATATCAATGAATCGGGTGTCTTGGGTCATTTTTTTGTATTTTCTGCTGATGATTATCGACTGTAGCGCAATTATCGCTAAGGGCGAGGTCTTTGTTTGTATTTAAGCCCTAGCATACGTCATTCATTTTACGCTGTTTAATAGATTTTTCGTCTATTTCCGCGTAGTGTTTTATCGCAATTGCCTGGCGAACAGCCATGGCTTGCTAGCGATTCATTATGCGAGATTAATCATGATTACCCCGGTAATTCTCTGTGGTGGCTCAGGTACACGCCTGTGGCCACTTTCTAGAACCTTACATCCGAAACAATTCTTGCCACTGTGCTCATCAGAATCGATGTTGCAAGAAACGGTAGGCCGTTTAGACGGCTTAGAACTGGCGGACCTCCATATCATCTGTAATGAGGAGCATAGGTTCCTTGTAGCGGAACAGATGCGTGAGATCGAGCAGGTGGTGCCGCAGATTATATTGGAGCCTGTAGGGCGCAATACGGCACCTGCGATCGCGTTGGCTGCTTTAGACTTAATGGCTCAAGCTAAGGGCGATAGTGTGATGTTAGTGCTGGCAGCGGATCATCGGATTGAAGACACGCAGGCGTTCCAGAAAGCGGTTGCAGCAGCACAGGGACATGCGGAGAAGGGCTATTTAGTTACATTTGGGATAACACCGACCTACGCGGCAACCGCTTATGGTTATATTCAGGCAGGGAATCAAGCGGTTGATGGTTGTGCTGAGGGATTGCCAGTGCAGGCCTTTGTTGAAAAACCGGATCAGGTGACTGCAGATGCCTACTATGCCAGTAACAAATTTTACTGGAACAGCGGCATGTTTATGTTTCGTGCCGATCGTTATATTGAAGAGCTAGAAAAAAATTCCCCTGAGATCCTGAATGCCTGTAAACAGGCGATGTCTAGCGTTAGTAAAGACTTGGATTTTATGCGGATTGATGCAGAGGCATTTGCTGCTTGCCCAGAAGACTCTATCGATTATGCAGTGATGGAGAAAACTGATCGCGCCGTTGTTATTCCTTTAGATGCCGGCTGGAGTGATGTCGGTAGTTGGTCCAGTCTATGGGAAGTGCAAGAAAAAGATGCTAATAACAATGTGATTAAAGGTGATGCCATTGTTGAGAATACAACTAACAGCTTTGTTTTTTCTGAAGAGCGATTGATTACTACCCTAGGTGTAGATAAGTTAATTATTGTCGATACCAAAGATGCACTTTTGGTGGCACATAAAGATCAAGTGCAGGAAGTGAAGAAGATTGTTGAGCAGATCAAGCTAGCTGGACGTCAAGAACATATCAACCACCGTGAAGTCTATCGTCCTTGGGGTAAGTATGATTCGATTGATGCTGGCCATCAGTATCAGGTAAAGCGTATTACGGTTAAACCGGGTCAGAAACTAAGTCTGCAGCGGCATCAACATAGAGCTGAGCACTGGATCGTGGTTAAAGGCATAGCAGAGGTGCGCTGTGGTGATACTACACAAACGCTAGGGGTTAATGAGTCGACTTACATTCCCTTAGGTGAACTGCATCAATTGGGCAATCCTGGTGAGTTACCCTTAGAGATTATAGAAGTGCAGTCTGGTGGTTACTTGGGTGAAGACGATATTATCCGTTATGAAGATCGTTACGGTCGCGCCGATGAAAACCTTACAGATTAATACAGATATTCAACCTGATCGTTAACAAAAGTATAGCGTGGTTGCTTATACCAACCGTAGAGTAGGGACCACTTAGGTTCTTTATGGACTTTAGATTCATAGACCTTTAATTCACCAGTCTTGTCATTCATCCAGAAGTCTAAGTCATATAATTTCTTGGGCTCACCAACTACATGAAAGTCGGTGCAGGCAAAATAAATATCGCTGCCAATCTGACGTACTGGATCGTGAATCTGTACAAATTTAAGTTGTAACACTTCACCGGTCTTATCATCTCGAAGTTGAAAGATGCCATTGGCATCGGCCTTCGTTTTGATGTGCTGCGTCATGCTCGACTTAATGTCTTCAGCATAATATGAGGTAGCTTCGGTAGGCTCTTCGGCGATGGCACTTAGCGAGCAATATAGGGTTAGTAAAAAAGTAACTAACCCTGTTACTAACGCATTGATAAAGCAGGATTTTCTATGCGTAGTCATAAATAGATCCCTATGCTTAATCCTTCATTTCCTTACCGCCATGCTCTTTAGCCTTAGCCTTCATTTCTTTACCACCATGCTCTTTAGCCTTGGCCTTCATTTCTTTACCACCATGCTCTTTAGCCTTGGCCTTCATTTCCTTACCGCCATGCTCTTTAGCCTTGGCCTTCATTTCTTTGCCGCCATGCTCTTCAGCTTTGGCCTTCATTTCTTTACCGCCATGCTCTGCTGAATAAGCGGTGGTAATCAATGGAAATAATAGTAATAAGCTTAGAAATATTTTCATATTAAGTCTCCTCAAGAGATGGTTTTTTTTACTATGATAAAAAAATAGTATCGATAGAGTATTCTTTTTTAACCTAATCGTCTTCAATTCGCAAATTGCGTCTGCTAAAAGGTTCTGTAACCCAAGCACGTAACGAAAAAGCTAATTCACGTTTTTCGGGCAAGCCAATTGCATCGGTTGCCAATTCACGATGTGGTGGGAAATTGAACTGGCAATAACTTCCAAATAAATTATCCCAGAAGCTAAAAATGGTTGAGAAATTAGCGTGTCCGTAACGGCGCTCGACAATATGGTGCGAGGTATGGAAGCGGGGCGTTACGATGATTTTAGCGACTGGCTTTTCTAAAAAATCAGGCAAGTCGATATTGCTATGATGGAACTGAGCGCAGAGACTTATTAAGGCTTCAAAAACAAACCATGCGATAGCAGTAGGACCCCAGATTAAGACCCATATCGCTTTCGCTATGGATGATAAAATGAGTTCTCCTGGATGGAAGCGTAAAGCAGTGCTTACATCCATCTCGGTATCACTGTGATGTGCTTTATGGAAGCGCCAGAGAAAGCCGAAACTATGGTTAGCGCGGTGCCAGAAATAATCAAAAAGGTCCAATATAAGTAGTGATAGTCCAAGCTCTAGCCAGTCATTAAGACCTAGCCAGCGTGAAATACCCCAACCTTGTTGCTCTACATAGACCACCCACAGTAAAAAGGGTACATAGAGAAAGGTGCGTACTAATACGGTGTTTAAGAGTGCTAGCACTAGATGGAACCTTAGGCGCCGTGTCCTGCTGCGTAGCCACTGTCGTTTGGGGACTATCGATTCAAGGCTTAAAAAGATGAAGAGTCCCCCCAAAAACACGAATAGTCGGCCAGTATCTAGATCTAATTCCATGCCGTCACCAGATAAAATCTCTCAAAGTTCATAATGGAGTGGATAGTTAGCAAATAACTATAGTGGTATGACTGGAGTTTAATGCAAGGAAGGAATCCTTAGCAAAGAAAACAGTCCGTCATATATACGAGACCCGTACAAATGCTGGAAGTTCAGTGGATTTTTCTAGAAATGAATTTTTAGTACACTATCAATGAATTGTTCCTTCATAGCAATTAATGCATTTTTACTGGTCTTTGAAAGGCGCAGTATCTTTCTGCTACGTTTCTGTTTGGAACGGATGATATCAATAACACCTTCTGTTTGGAGTTCATTCACATAGAGACTGAAAGTACCTTTTTGTGGGCGATTGTGTTCAATCAGCAGCCAGGTGTCATCTATACCTTTGCTTGACTCTTGCTCTTCGAGTTGCTCTAAAATAAACATCAGCTCGACGCCAAACGCTTTCCGAGGAAACCATCTTAGTTGATTATCGTTACTTAAACTTCGAAAGAATTCAATATTCATAGAACCAAGTTAAACTAAATCCGAGTTCAACTTCACTAAGTTTATTCGCATGTAATATTCTAGATTAATTATTATGTTAATTAATAATATATATTAATATAAGCCCCCTAGAATAATTGAAAAGTAGCTATCAAAGGAACGGTTTATAGTTTTTAAATAGTGCTTTTTTCGGCTGAATTACAAAGCACCTTGTAAGTAGTGATCTTAAAGGGTTTATTGTCTTATGGCAGGGCTGTCAGCTATTGATGCTGGGAGATAAAGTTAGGCTTGGTTATGCAGGCTAACCAAGCCTAATTATGACGCTATAACTATTTAACTAGTGTGTCTGTAGTTACATTGGTGTTGACGATAGCAGGGCGTGTAGCCCATAGGATCGCTAGTACTTCACCTTGATGTGGTTTTGAGACCTTGTTTGATTCCATTGCATTCATGATGTCATCTACTACTGCGTTAAACTCCATCTCACTGATATTCATACCGACGTGAGATGCCTTTAAGTCTTTGCCTGTGTACTCAACATCAGTTGCACCAGTTGCAACTGCAAAAATCTCAAACACTAATTTTTTTAGGTAAGTTTCATTGGTGTTGATGAAACGATTTTTAACGATAGGATTTTTGCCATGGTTGATCCAAATGTCATCAACAATTGCACGCACAACTGGTTCGCCACCCATGCGCTTGTATAAGGAATGGTGGCCATGGCCATCAGCGAAGCTGCTCATTGATGTTAAGGCTAAGGCTAGAACAAGTAGCATTGAATATAGTTTTGTCATGAAAACTCCTGATTATGATAAATGCGGTCTGAGTATCTTCGATATTCTGCGTTAAAGGCACAGATGAATCAGGGCTCTATCGCATGAAGACTGGTGGAAAATGTACAGTACGTAACCCTAGATTGCTAGAGTTACGATCATAGGTATTGAATTCTAACCAAGCCTACTTATATTCCTCGCATAACAATCAACCTTTATAGGCTTGGGTTGGTGAACATCTCTGTAGCGCTATTCACTTGGATGCTGACACGTCGATGATAAGCATCATTCTCTAGGCTGGACTCACTGAATACAGGCTCGGTCTCACCTAGAGCCTTTAGGCTTAAGCGTGATGCATCAATGCCTGCATTCTCAAAGAAATAGTAAACGGCATTTGCCCGTGCAACAGATAAATCATAGTTATCCTCGATACTACCTTTCTCGTCAGCATGTGCTTCAATCATCACTTGTAAATGAGGCATGATTTTAAGCAGGTTGGCTATGGAGGATAATTCAGTATGGTAATGCGCTTCTATTTGACTCTCAGCGGTACGAAATAAGATTTGAGAGCTTAGGGTGAAGCTTGGTTGCTGAAGAGAGACTAGGGTGCTGTCGCTCTGTTTTAGTTCGGTTAAGGCGGAATTATGTTTCTGTTGTAGTTCAAGCAATGCTTTTTCAGCTGTATCTCGTTCATCAGAGACTTGGCTTAATTGATGACTATGATGTTGCTGTTGTTCCTTTAGAATACTGAGCTGATGGTTCTTATCAATATTATCAGTTGTGAGTACACCAAAGATGGCGCCAGGAATGATGCCAACTGGACCTAAAGCAAAGATGGCTAAACTAGCACCGATACCTGCACCACTTAATTGTAGATTACCTGTTGAGCTGTGATTGAGCTCATTTGCGCTTAACAAGCTATTTGAACCAAAGAGTAATATTAAACTGAATACTGCCTGTTTAAAGCGAATTGGGTTTGTTTGCATGATACCTTTTCTCCAAAATGGATTTAGTCGAATAACAGGCTTTATTAAGCGTTAGTTTTGCGACAACATTCGAGCCAAATAAAGGCAATCTAGAGATCAATTGTGGCGAAAATAAGGCAGCTGTATTTTGCTACTGGTATTTCTGCTCAGCTCGCGGTATTACTAGGTAAGTCAAAGATTAATACCAGATTGCGAATTAAAGCTAATGCCAAAAGATAATGAAACCAGCGCGCGCATAGTCGCTGTAGTAGAGGATGAAATTGCCCTGCGAGAAAACTACACCAGTCTATTGCAAGATTATGGCTATGTTGTTTGGCAATTTTCCAATCGGATGGATGCAATGGTGCAGTTTGAGAAGAAGCTGCCTGATTTGGCGCTGATTGATATTGGTCTAGAATTAGAGCTAGATGGTGGTTTCCGTTTATGCCAGCAGATTAGAGGGCTTTCACAAAGCCTGCCGATTATTTTTCTGACTGCTAGGGATGGCGATATCGATACTATCAGTGGCTTGCGTCTTGGTGCTGATGACTATCTGAGTAAAGATATTAGTCTGGCACATTTAATGGCCCGTATTGAAGCCTTATTTGGACGACTAGAACGGCAAGAAAGTCGCACTAAACAAGATGATATTTTACGTTGCCAAGAATTAGAACTGGATCTAAGCCAAATGCGAGCGCAGTGGCAAGGTCAAAACCTAAGCCTAACGGTGACTGAGTTTTGGATGTTACATTCAATCGCACAACGTCCTGGTCATGTTAAGAATCGTGAGCAACTGATGGATGATTCAAAAATGGTCGTAGACGACAGCACGATCACTTCCCATATCAAGCGCATTCGTAAAAAATTCATTGGTATTGATGCAACATTTGATGCGATCGAAACGGTATACGGCATGGGCTATCGTTGGCGTGTGTAACGAATGAAGACTCCAGCTAAGACTCGGTTACGGTTTAGCCTACAGGCTAAACTGCTGTCCATTTCGTTCTTATTTCTACTTATTCCTTGGTTGTGCTTTCAATATGTTCTGCATATGGAAGAATATTTGCGAGCGGGGCAAGAACAAGTTGTATCAGGTACTGCAAAAGCAATCGCGACCGCTTTGCATGAACGTGATGAGCTATTTAATCCTGAATTAAATCTATTGCCTAATGTACAGAAAGGTCGTGATCTGCATGCAATCGAAGTACAGCAGCCGATTCAACTAGATGGTTTACTACGTGATTGGAAACAATTCCCAGGCGCAGCTTTAGCCTATGGTGAGGCCTTAAGTCAGCCTGATAAGACTGATTCGTTAAAGCCTTTCACTCATCGTATGGTGCGTTACCAAGATTATATTTATGCGATCTTTGAAGTGCCTGATAAATCCTTGGTTTATCGTGATGAAAATGCCTTAGCGGTACATCAGAATGATAGTTTCTTAATCGGTCTAGTGAACAAAGAGGGCGGTTATCAGCGTTATATTATCTCGCCACATGCCTCAGGTTGGGTAACTGCCTATAGCTTGTCTGTAAAGACACTAGCTTATGAAGCGCTTAAGCCGGTAGCAAATATCCAAGGTGCTTGGCGTGAAACAAGGGATGGTTTTAACTTAGAGCTACGGATCCCTGCTGATTGGGTTGGCGATAAGCTTGGTTTTGCATTTTATGATGTCGACGATAACTCGAGTAGAGCGTTACATCAGCTGGTTGGCACCTCAAATATCTTTAGTGTTTCAGGTCTGGGTACCTTTCTGACTTCTTCACCTGAGATTGAAAAAATACTCAAGGGTTTGAATCGGGCAAACCTACGAATATGGGTGCTGGATCAATATCAGCGAGTACAGGCCAAGATTGGTACTTTAGGCCAACTGGCAACGCCCACTCCAGAGGTAGAGGACTTGTCCCAAGACTGGTTGCCTATCCTGCGTGAAAAGGTCTTGGACCCACTTTATCAATTGATCCTTAACCCACCACAAAAAGACTTTATCGATGAGTTAGAAGCGGTTACTGAACTAGGTGGCAAACAGGTTGATCAGGCCTTACTAGGTCAGCCAGCTGCTGACTGGTATATCACGCCTGATGATAAGGCGGTGGTGCTATTAGCAGCACATCCTGTCTGGGTTGGTGGAAAAGTCATTGGTGCGGTGGTGGCTGAGCAGACTACACATAGTATTGAGACATTGAGGAATCAAGCCTTAGAAGAACTATTCGATATGATCTTGTTGGTTATCGCGATTGTGACTCTCGCTATCTTACTGTTTGCCCGGCAAACCTCGCGCCGCATCTTGCAGCTAAAGAAGGCTACCGAAAATGCAGTTGATGATGAAGGCCGGATTCAGGCTACGTTTGAGGGTAGTGGGGATAACGATGAACTAGGTGATTTGTCACGTAGTTTTTCCTCATTAGTGAAACGATTGCACGGTTATACGCAAACGCTTGAAAATATGAATGCGCGCTTATCACACGAGTTTAGAACACCGATCAGCGTGGTTCGATCTTCACTCGATAGACTGGCTATGGGTGAGCTAAAAGACGATGCACGGGTGTATGTAGATCGTGCCTTGGAGGGCACCCATCGTCTAAATCGTATCTTGAATCAGATGTCTGAAGCCTCAGGCTTAGAGCAGAGCTTACAGACGGCAGAAAATGAACGTATTGATTTAAGCTCATTAGTTGCTGCTTGTGTGCAGGGCTATCAAATTGCATTTGATGAACAAAAAATCAGGCATATACCGGTTTCTAGTGCCTTGTTTACTGCGGCCTGCCCAGACCATATCGCGCAGATGTTAGATAAGGTTGTGTCTAATGCTATTCAATTTGCACTGCCGCAAACAGAAGTCGTTGTGCAATTGGAGCGTATAAAAGGCTATGCACGCATAGTCGTGAGTAATAAAGGGCCATGTATTGATGATGAAAACAGCCAAAGTCTATTTGATTCCATGATCAGTGTGCGATCAGAATCAAAAGATAGGGGGCTGCATCTGGGTTTAGGTCTCTATATTGCACGCACCATTACTGAATTCTATAAAGGCTCTATTGCCATAGAAAATGAGGAAGATGCAAGCGGTGTTAAGGTGAAAATTCTGCTGCCGTTGCAAGATTAATGCGGTGATCTGTAACGATGGTTTTCTTCAGTCGATAGATGAGAGCTGAGGAGATTACATAAAACCAAGGGGTAGCAATGATCAGGACGATCGTATTTTTGTGCTTATTACATGCAGTCCCAGCGGCTGCAGAGCATATTCCTGGGAAGCTGATTAAGGTCGTTGATGGCGATACCATTCATCTATTAATTGATGGCAAGAAAGAGCGGATACGGCTAGCTGAAATAGATACACCTGAAAAAGAGCAAGCTTATGGTCTCGAATCTACAGCGGCCTTAAGCGCCTTGCTTTCTTTTGGTGATATTACTATTCGTCTGACTGATATTGATCGTTATAAACGTTGGGTGGCCCATGTTTATATTGATAAGCGATGGGTAAATTTGACAATGGTCAAGCAGGGTCACGCTTGGGTCTATACACGATATGCCACCTCAAAACCCCTATTCGACGCTGAACAACAGGCTAGGGCTCAATTGCTAGGGCTATGGCAAACGCCTGCTACTGATTTGATGCCACCATGGGAATGGCGTCAAGCACGACGAAAATAACCTCTAAAGCTTCTTTATCCCAGAGTAAAGGCCTAGTCTATTTATTTGTTATCTTATATAGTAATTTAATTATACTGTATATAATAATTATCTATTATTAATTCAGGATCAGCCGAAGTCCTCAGATAGCATATGAGAATAAGCATTAAATTTTTCAGTATCATTTTTCTTATGACCGCCATTCCATGTCAGTCCGATGAAACCTTTGATTTTAGTATCAACCCCAGTTGGGACAATCGGTATGTAACAGAGGGCGCTGATAATCTTGATTCAGGTGGATTATTTTCGATCGATCTAGCCCTTAGCAAGAATGCCTTCTCCTTTGGCCTATGGCTAGCTAAAGGTGACAGCGAAGATTATAAAGAGCTTGATCTCTATGTTGAATATGCCTTTTCAATCTCTGATCTAGAGGGTTATCTAAGCCTCGCACATTTAATCCTTCCGAGTGAAGCTAGTGACGAAGATCGAGATAATGAAATTGGCTTTGGACTTAGCTATAGCTCATTACACTGGCTTCAACCCGGCATCGACTATGTTTGGGCCAGTGAGCAGAAAAGTGGCTATATAGAGTTTTCTCTGCATTCTGAGCTGATCGAGGATGATTCCCGATATCAACTCACTCCCTATGTTTTACGTTCCTATGATTTTGGTTACGTTAGCGACGGTTACGACGGCATTAACCACACAGAGATAGGGATGGCGCTTTCGGCATTGATTTCGACAAACACCAGCCTAGAGATTGGCCTTCATCATAGTTGGGCTGGGCAAAATCTGAAGCGTGATGACTTGGATGATGAGTCTTGGATCAATATTGGCTTAAATATAGGATTTTAAGCCTGAGGTAGGTGTATCTTTTTAACTGCTGGGTGAGTTGCTTTAATCAACTCACCCGACACTTTAACTTACAGTTCGCCTAGCTTGCGCTGACCACAGTAGAAACCGAGACCACTAGTCTTTGATGAAAAGACTACGCTGGTACCCCTAGAGAAATAAACCACATCTCCTGCACTAACGTCATAGCTTTCGCCATCGACCTCTGCAATTGTCATTTCACCTTCTAGGATGACTTTACACTCGTCATAGGAATAGGTGTATTCCAAAGGATTACCCGCTTCCATGCGGAAGAAGCCATAAGCAATTGGCGCTGGGGCATGGTCTGAAGCACCGGTATCTTGCAAAAAGGCATTAATGCCTTCGATACCGAGTGAAGCAACCTCTTGTTTTTGTGCATTCTTAAAATGTTTCATTGGCATAATTGTATTCTCGTGGTGGAGCCTTCCTTAAGTATTACCTTTGAGATCTCACTCTAAACCAATGAATAAGTTCAGCTTGATAGCGGTTAATTACCGTGAAAGGACTATTAATAAGCGACAGTGTAAATAATGTGGCCCTAAAAGTCAGGCAGTAATTATCACTAAGCTGCAAAGTAGTCCCGTTGCTGCTATCAATTCAGCGTTTGCACTGTATAATCGCCGTGCATTCATATCCTAGAGAACAGCCGTGTCCTTAAAACTCCGTAATATCGCCATTATCGCTCACGTTGACCATGGCAAGACCACATTGGTCGATCAGCTTTTACAACAGTCAGGCACGTTGGATATGCGTAATGTCCCTCAAGAACGAGTGATGGACTCTAACGATATAGAAAAAGAACGTGGGATCACCATTTTATCGAAGAATACCTCTATTAAATGGAATGATTACCGAATCAACATTGTTGACACCCCAGGACACGCAGATTTTGGTGGTGAAGTAGAACGAGTACTCTCAATGGTCGACTCTGTATTGTTATTAGTCGATGCCGTTGAAGGTCCAATGCCTCAGACTCGCTTCGTAACACAGAAAGCGTTCGCGATGGGATTTAAGCCTATTGTTGTTATCAATAAGATCGATCGCGATGGTGCACGTCCTAGCTGGGTACTAGACCGTACCTTTGATCTATTCGATCGCCTAGGTGCAACCGATGAACAATTAGATTTCCCGGTAGTTTATGCCTCAGGTATTAATGGTTATGCCGGTCTTGATGAAAGTGTACGTGAAGGTGATATGACGCCTTTGTTTAAAACTATCATTGATAAGGTCCAGGCACCTGATGTTGATGCAGACGGTCCTTTCCAAATGCAGATATCGACGCTGGACTATAATAGCTACGTCGGTGTTATTGGTATTGGTCGTATCAAGCGCGGTAGTGTTAAGGCGAATATGCAAGTTGGGATCATTGATCGTGACGGTAAACAACGTAAGGGTAAAATCCTACAGATCCTTGGCTTCAGTGGTCTAGAACGGGTTGAAGTTGAACAGGCCAGTGCCGGTGACATTGTCGTTATTAGCGGCATTGATCCACTCGCAATCTCCGATACCATTTGTCATCCAAGTTCGGTTGAAGCGCTACCTGCCTTGAGTGTCGATGAACCGACCATTAGCATGACCTTCCAAGCGAATAGCTCGCCGTTCTCAGGTAAAGAAGGCAAGTACGTCACCAGCCGTAATATTTGGGATCGTCTACAACAAGAGCTCAAACACAATGTAGCCCTGCGTGTTGAATTGACCGAAAACGCTGAGAAATATCGTGTATCAGGTCGTGGTGAACTCCATCTATCGGTCTTAATCGAAACCATGCGTCGTGAAGGCTATGAGCTGGCGGTTGGTCGACCTGAAGTTATTATCCGTGAAGAAAACGATGTTAAGACTGAGCCTTACGAACAGCTCACCTTGGATATCGAAACCGCTCATCAAGGTGCGGTTATGGAACAGTTAGGTGAGCGCCGTGGTGACTTGAAGAATATGGAACCTGACAGCAAAGGTCGAGTGCGTTTGGATTACATCATTCCAGCCCGTGGTCTAATCGGCTTCCGTACTGAATTTCTGACCATGACCTCCGGTAATGGCTTGCTGTATAACGTATTCGATCACTATGGCCCTTATATTCCTATTCGCATTGGTCAACGTAATCGTGGTGTATTGATCTCAAATGGTCAGGGCAAAGCGGCGGGCTATGCCTTATTTATGCTGCAAGAGCGTGGCCGTTTAATGGTTTCACCGACTCAAGAACTTTACGAAGGTATGGTGATTGGTATCCATTCACGTGATAACGACCTAACTGTGAATGCTCTAAGGGGTAAACAGCTAACAAACGTACGTGCTTCTGGCACCGATGAAAACATTGTTTTAACTCCAGCGATCAAGCTCACCTTAGAAGCTGCTTTGGAGTTTATCGATGATGATGAAATCGTCGAAGTTACGCCACTAAATATTCGTATCCGCAAGCGTTATTTAAAAGAGCATGAGCGTAAAAAGGCGTCACGTGGCACATAAGTAGTCACCTAGTTATCTAGCTAATATTAAGGCCCGCAACTAAGGCGGGCTTTTTTTTGCCATTTTTTAGTAGACGATATGTATCCGTTGAGGGCTACGTGCTACGGTAAGAAGTCAGCGTTATAAGAAATACGCTCACTATTTTGATTGGTGATTAATAAACACTCTATTTAAAGATGATTCGATCTGAATTTAATTTATGACTAACGAGAATGCATTAATTGGCTTTTCCTGGGTCAGAGTGAAAGACTCAATCGTTTTTTACTGGTTTCTATTATTTCTCTGTCTGCCTGTTTGATGTTAATCAAAATAATCGATTCAGATAAGATTAAATATCTCTTCAATAAAAATGATAAGTATAGTATCGCGTCGAAAGGTAATGTTTGGGCAGCTAAATTCTTGATATCTCATAACACGAGATGTGTATTAGATATGACAAATAATGGGATTATTAATGCTTTAACTCAGCTTCCTAGCTGTACAGAATTTGCCTATCCAGTATATGCGCCAACCGCTGATGACATTAATTTAAAAGAAGCCTTTCTTAATAATCAACCAAATGCTGCCGTTTATGATTCCGGATTTTGGTCCTATAAAATTGATAGAAAAAAAATGTCAGATCGATATCCAATTTTAAATAAAGCTCTTCTGGAAAAGTATAAAAATAAAACCTGTGAATTCCATTATTGTATTTTGTATAACTAAGTTAAATTAAGATTGTTGGAATATTTTATTGTTCTCTGATTAATATGTGTTGCTTACTCTATCAGCTCCCATATTGATCAATGCTGAACCATTACCGAGTTAAAACTTTGACTTACCATTTGCTAAAAGAATTTCAATCCTGTACGTCGCGCATCCTCATGCTATTCCACCTCACATTACTTCTCTTTGTGCTTTCAACTGCCTCAGTCAGTGCTGCCGATTCTAACGAGCATTATCAGGTGATGGGCCTGGGACATACGAGTTGTAAAGCCTTTGTCGCGAGTGACGCAGAAGGGAAGGCTTTCTTCTATAGTTGGTTGGCTGGCTATATGACCGCTTATAACCGTCTTAAAAAGGATACTTATTCAATATTGGGCCAATCAAAAAAACTAACTAATATCGAAGGCTGGTTACAAGATTATTGCCATTTAAACCCCGCTGTAGATTTCTCAGATGCAATACATAAGCTATTGATTAAACTACATTATGCTCGCATTATACGTAAACCAACCAAATAGTTTGGAAAATAAACCGAGCCGTTTTAGCTAGACTGCTATATCATTTGGTGGATAAAAATATAATTATAATTAGGGAACCCAAGTGGAAAATCAGGATTTACGCCGTGTTGGCTTAAAAGTCACCTTGCCGCGCATGAAGATACTTGAGATCTTAGAAAAGGCTGTTCAGCCACACCTTAGTGCAGAAGATATCTATCGTATATTGCTCGACTCAAAAGAAGAGATCGGTCTCGCCACTATTTATCGTGTGCTCACTCAGTTTGAAACTGCAGGACTAGTAGAACGACATAACTTTGAAGGCGGTCAAGCTGTATTTGAGATCGACCGTGGTAAGCATCATGATCATTTAATCTGTGTTCGCTGTGGCAAGATCGTTGAATTTTATGATGCAGAGATAGAGGCAAATCAACAAAAGATTGCCGATGCAGAAGGCTTTAAAATAACGGATCACTCACTGACTATTTACGGCGAATGCTCCTCAGAGAGTTGTAAAGAAGGCATTAAATAGTTCGTTTCCCTAGTCATACCTGACATGGCTAGGTGAGCTTATAGACTAACTGCGAACACCGACCCCACGACTGATTAGTAGGTGTACCACCGCATATAAGACAATAACAAAGGCACTAATCACACTCAGCGAGAGTAGGGGGTCGATATCACTGACCCCCAACATACCCAGCCTAAAGGCATCCACCATATAAAGGATCGGATTGAGCATAGATAGCTCACGCCAAAACGGCGGCAACATATCGATACTGTAGAAAATCCCACCTAAATAAGTCAACGGCGTCAGCACAAAGGTTGGTATTAATGAGATATCATCAAAGCTATTGGCATAAACAGCATTCACTAATCCTGCCAGTGAAAATAGAATACTAGTCAGCAGGGTGACCAGTAGCAGCAACCATGCGTGATAGACATGAATCTCTGTAAATAGCGTGGCAGTTAAGCTAACAGCTAACCCAATTAATCCACCACGGGCAACACCGCCTGAAACAAAGCCCCAAATAATGACATAGGTCGGCATCGGCGAGACCAGCATCTCCTCAATATGGCGTTGAAATTTACAACTGTAAAAAGAAGAGACTGTGTTGGCATAGGAGTTAGTGATAATCGACATCATGATCATGCCTGGCACGATATAGACGATATAGCTAAAACCTTTAACATCACCAATCTGTGAACCGATTAACTTACCAAAGATAATAAAATACAGTGCCACCATGATGATAGGTGGCACGATAGTTTGCACCCATATCCGACTAAAGCGATAAATCTCTCGCAAGAAGAGTGTGCGTAAGGCAATCAGCTGTTCGATCATAGTCATGTCTGCAAACCTACTTACTAACCAAATTCATAAATAATTCTTCCAAACGATTGGATTTGTTGCGCATGCTGCGTACTCGAATACCGAGATTATGGAGTTCCGCAAAAAGCTCATCCAGACTTAATGTCGTATTTGGCGTGATTTCTAATGTACGCTCATCACTCAGTTGCGCGTGAGCATTCTCTAATTTAGGTGCAGTAGCCAAGGCATCTTGCAGATAAAAGATGAAGGTCTCTTGCTTTAGTTGATCGAGCAAGGCACGCAGGGATGTATCAATAATGATCTTTCCCTGATTGATAATGCCAACGTTCTTACAGAGGTATTCTGCCTCTTCCAAATAATGCGTGGTCAGAATAATGCTGCGACCCTCTGCATTAAGCTCTTGTAGCAACTCCCAAATCGAGCGACGGATCTCAATATCAACGCCGGCAGTTGGCTCATCTAAGATCAACAGCTGTGGGTCATGCACTAGGGCTCTTGCGATCATCAAGCGACGTTTCATACCACCCGATAATTCACGCGGTGTGTTCTTGCGCTTCTGCCACAGACCTAGCTTTTCTAATGTGTACTCTGTGCGCTCTTTGGCTAAGGTAGGGCTAATGCCGTAATAACCCGCTTGATTGCTAATGATCTCGTTGATTGGCTCGAAGGAGTTGAAGTTGAATTCCTGCGGCACTAAACCAATCATCCGCTTGGCTGCAGCAAAATCTTGGTCTATATCATGGCCATAAACCTGTACGCGTCCAGAGGTCTTATTGATTAGAGAACAAATAATGCCGATAGTCGTTGATTTACCGGCTCCATTTGGGCCTAGCAGGGCGTAAAAATCTCCCCGTTTCACCTTTAACGAGATATGATCTAAGGCTAGTAGACCGCCTTTATAGCGTTTTACTAGGTCTTCGATCAGCAGTGCATGGCTTGGCATTTTTGTTGAATTCATGACGAGTACTTGTATCCGAGGCCGCTTTAATTCGGCATAGGCTTGTTATCGATCTAGGCGCTGAAACTGACTAAATAAAATCCACGAGAATTATCTATTGTTATGAACTGTTTCTACAGCAAACGAAGCGCTAAAGATATTGAAATTCAACTCTTAGCCGAGTCACAGACTCAACACTTTATAGACAACAATCAAACTGCAGGGCAGTGGCTAGAATCTAGCTTACGCAGCTTAACGGCTGGCCAGCATTGTTTAGTCCCAGCGGCCGATGGTAGCGTAAAGCAGGTGATCGTTATTGTCGCCACTGATGACAGTAGTGCCAGCATGTGGGCTATCGCTGCATTGGCTTTGACGTTACCGCAGGCGGATTACTATCTCAATGACAGCATTCCTCAACAACAGAAAACCCAGTTGTTATTAGGCTGGGCCTTAGGTGCGTATCAGTACCAGCGCTACACAAACGATGAAAAGGCAATCGCTAGAATTTACCGTCAAGACGATGCAGCGGCAAGGCGTATGGACGCCATGATTACAGCGCATTATCTGACGCGTGATCTGATTAATGCGCCACCTAATGACATGATGCCAGTAGACTTGGCTGATGCAACAAAGGCATTAGCAGATGAGTTCTCTGCTAGTTTCAGTGAGGTTATAGATGATGCACAATTGGCACGTGATTACCCATTGGTTCACGCCGTTGGTCGCGCCAGTAAAAATAGACCACGTCTAATTCGTCTCAGCTGGGGTGATTCAAATCATCCTCGTGTCTGCCTTATTGGTAAGGGTGTCTGTTTCGATAGTGGCGGTCTGAATATCAAGCCTGGCGCTAGTATGCGTTACATGAAAAAAGATATGGGCGGTGCAGCACATGTCTTAGGGCTAGCGCGCTACATCATGCAGCAAGGGCTGCCGATCCAATTAGAGCTTTGGGTGTCAGCAGTAGAAAATGCAATATCTGAAGATGCCTTCCGTCCAGGTGACATTATCATTGCACGTTCAGGCACCACTGTAGAGATCGATAATACCGATGCAGAAGGGCGTTTAGTAATGGCCGATGCCTTGACTGAAGCGATCGAGAGCGAGCGTGATTTAACCATCGACTTTTCAACTTTAACCGGTGCGGCACGTGTTGCCTTGGGCACTGAAGTGGGCGTGTTTTTCTCGAATCAAACAGCAACCGCCCAGGCCTTAATGGCGGCCGCTGAAGAGGCACAAGATCCAATCTGGCAACTACCATTACACCAAGGCTATAAGCATCAGTTAAAAAGCGACGTTGCCGATTTGGTTAACTGTGCCTCCAGTGGTTATGGTGGTGCAATCAGCGCTGCTTTATTCCTACAGGATTTCGTCTCTAAGGATGCAGATTGGCTGCACTTTGATGTTATGGCCTTCAATATGCGCAGTCGCCCAGGACGCCCTAAAGGCGGTGAAGCAATGGGCTTACGTGCGATGTGTCATTACTTAGAACAGCGCTACACAAAGTAGAATCGATTATGCCTGCTAGTCATCGTTTCTGTATCGCGCCCATGATGGAGTGGACCGATAGGCACTACCGCTATCTCGCACGCTTGATGTCACAGCAGACCTTTCTATATACCGAGATGGTCACCAGTCTGGCATTAATCCATGGTGATCGATCCCGCTTTCTTGCCTATAACCAAGAAGAACATCCGGTCGCACTACAGCTCGGTGGTAATCAAGCCAAACAGATGGCGCAGGCGGCAGAGTGGGGGGCTGAGGCAGGCTTTGATGAGATCAATATCAATATCGGTTGTCCTAGTGATCGAGTGCAGGCAGGCGGCTTTGGTGCCTACTTGATGCGCGAGCCAACACGTGTCGCCGACTGTGTTCATGCGATGAAGGCAGTGACTGAAACGCCGATCACAGTGAAGTGTCGTCTCGGGGTAGATGATGATGATAGCTATGCCTTCTTTCGTGACTTCGTTGCCGAGGTGGCTGAAGCAGGTTGTGAGCTATTTGTCGTGCATGCACGCAAGGCCTTGCTTAAGGGGTTAAGCCCTAAGCAGAATCGTGAGATACCCGAGCTGCAATACGACAAGGTCTATCGCATAAAACAAGAATTCCCAAACTTGGAAATTATCCTGAATGGTGGTGTTAAAAGCATTCCTGAGATGCAGCAACACCTAAGCCAAGTAGATGGTGTGATGATCGGACGTGAAGCGTATAAGCATCCACAGTTTTTACTGGATATAGATCAGGCTTTATTCGATCAGCCAGGCCCTGATCGCAATTTGATTGATGTTGTTCAGCTCTACTGCCGCTATATGGAAGTCAATTTAGAGCAGGGTGTCCCATTGAATGCTATGGCAAAACATCTGCTCAGCCTGTTTCAAGGTGTGCCTGGGGCTAAGCTCTGGCGTCGTCACTTGAGTGAGCATATCCACCAAGCTGGGGCCAATGTAGCGGTCATAGAAGAGGCCTTAACACTGCTGCAAGAAGACACCGCTGATATAGACTAACTACAGTGGTTTGAGTATGGCGCGTGCGCTTAAATTCAAGGTCGACAGTATTGAAGGCTGACGCAGTTGCTCTATATCCGCATAGTCATCAACATCAATTAAGGACGGCATAAGCGCTATCTTGCGCCCCGCCTGTCTTGCTCGTTCTACACTCTGCTCTAACACGCTAGAACAGCCCCATTGAATCTGCGTAAACAGAGCAGGGCAGGCTTGTCGCATGCCAACTAAGACATAGCCACCATCGTTAGCCGGTGTGAAAACCACACTACTTCTGTGCTGTAACGATTCAAATGCCTTTTCTATAGAATCTAAGCCGATCTCTAGGCAATCACTACCAATCAATAGCACCCGCTGTGAATGCCGTAATTCCTGTTCGATCGCCTGTTGCATGCGTTGACCAAGATCATGGCCCTGCTGCAGCTCATAAGCAGATCTTGCGTATGGACTGGGAAGCCGAGAGTGGCTGCTTTGGTAGATGCGTAATGAAAAGCTGCCATGAGCAGTCAGTTGCACTAAGCGATTAACACTGGCCCTATGGAACTGTAATCGCTGCCGTTGATTTAACTCAGGCGCTAAACGTGATTTCACACGCGTAATCAGTGGTGCTCTTGTCATCAAGATTAAGCTGTTTTGCTGCTGTCTCATAGGCATCGGCAGGGCTATAAACGACTACTATTATTTGATTTAGAATCGCTGTAATAGCTCTTATATAGGCGTTCTGGCGAAACCCCAAAATAATATAAGGCACGAAAACCCCACATTGAAAGCATCCCCTTAACAAGCCCATGCTGCTGCCAATAGCGCGCCGAAATAGTGACTTTCATCCTAAGACAAACCGGTTTAGCACTGCGACGTAGACATTGGCTTAGATAGATATCTTCCATTAAAGGATGAGCCTTTATGCCATCTGTTGCTTGTTTCAAATAAACATCACGCCGGCAAAACATAAGCTGATCACCAGTCGCTATACCAGTCAGTCGAGAGCGTAGATTCATACCGCTAGCAATCAGACTCAAGCCTAAATGCGCTTGCTCAAAACACACATTAAAACGACCCCATATAGAGCGCTGTAAGGTTTGGTAGATGGCGACGAAATGCCGCAATTCTAGGCCGCAGTCTAGATGCATAAAGGCTAGATAAGACGAACTGCTGGCCTGCACACCGGCATCTAATTGTGCGCCACGGCCAGGTTCACTCGTTATAACGCTAAAGCCCTGTGATTTGGCATATTGCACGGAATCATCTTCACTGCCGCCATCTACCAGTATTAACTCGTAGGCATCGTCTAGCTGTGCCAATAAGTCGGCTGAACGCCTTAATAAGGCGGCTTCATTCAGGATTGGGATAATTATGCTGAGATGGGACATCTAGGCATGGTAGCAAGCCTGCTGTCAGGCGTAAGCACTATCTAGTGTTTTAGCGTGTGCGCTGCATAGCGGATCTAAACCGACCAAACACATGGCCACGTTTAGCTATATGGCGGGTTTTGCGTCCGCTAACGCGTTTACGCCACATTTTGAAGGAACTGGCCTTCATACTGCTGCGCATGATTTGACGCACCTTATTTTCCTTAAGCCCAAACTGCGCCTCAATAGCTTCAAACGGGGTGCGATCTTCCCAAGCCATCTCGATCAGACGGTCCAGGTCTTCAGGATTGATCATTTCATCTTTCATTCCTAAATCGTCGGTCATTGCCCGCCAAGTGTAAAGCAGGCGAGAGAACTTGCCCGGTACAAGAAGATTGGTTGGATATTCCACTTGTAGGGCGTTAAATCAGCGAGGGGAACCCTTCACGTGCAGTGAGCAGAACCACGGAACTTGTTATATATTGTCGAGGTAAGCTCTATAAGTCATTGTTTATAATATACTTGAGAAATACTCTAGCTTTGTTAGCTGGAAAGATATTTCTTTATCTAATTTAACATAATATACATTATGCGAAGTTATATAGGGAAGATAACACAACAAATCCAGCCTCAACCAGCTAGATAAAACCAAGCTAATCCTCACCTCCTCAAGACTCATTCATTGAATGTCCCTACTTCCCTGCATAAGAACTACATCTTTGCTAATGCCGTGCCATTGCTATGGTCACTACGGGTATAGATCAATGGAGTCTGACCCTATTGATTAGATTCCGGCTGCTTTTATATCGCCCCGCTCAATGCCTGAATCAGGCCCGATCATCCCTACTCTTTGCATGTTCAGTGCACGACATCTATCGATATTCCAGCATCAGCTTTTGGCTACCGTATTAAGCTGAAAAAGCGCAGGTATATGAATAAATGATGACAGGAATATATTATATTTAACAAACCATTGAGTATATTTATTATCCGCGTAAGATTGTTTTGTATTAACAGAATTGAATTGAAACAGGAAAACGTGTGCGATTGGCGGGTGATCTGATGCAAAGGAAGTTGGGAGATGGTTTTGTGCGGTCTTAACTTTGGTTGCCACCCTGATTGGATGGCATCCCCAAGGGGATTCGAACCCCTGTTGTCGCCGTGAAAGGGCGATGTCCTAGGCCGACTAGACGATGGGGACAGCACATTTAAACGCCTATGGGGCAGTGACTAAATAGCACGCCTCATAGGGGACGGAACATTACGTGACATCGGCGGTGTGGTCAAGTATTTGAGGCGATTTTGCTGCCTCTTCGGTACTGTTTTTTTGCCCTGCCCTGTGTTCGCTTAATTCTGGCTTTGCTGTTGACCACGGTTGCTGTAACAACTGAGTGTTTTTTAATCGCTTATGACGTGATTTTGCACTCATCCGAGCTGAGGTTTATTGATTAAATGAACCAAATTACTCGGTCTATAGACCGATATTCGAATGTTATGACAGAACGGTTCCTATGAAAGCACTAAGTTCATTCAAGATAGACACGCTAGTAGAGACCAAATACTTTGCTATCGCCCTCAATGGGCTGTTAATCCTAGCCATTAGCATTTGGTTGCTGAATCAGTGGCTATCTAAGGAGATTAATAGCTCTTCCCCACTCCTCATGCCCACCGCACATAATATTCAGCCTCAGAGCCAGCCAGATAGGGCGACGAAGCTTGCCGATATGGCCTATGCCCTATCTATCTGGCATCTGTTCGGGCTAGTGACGTCTGAAACAGAGACAGAAGCTCAATTACAGCCCTTTATAACACCAGTCATATCGGAAGCATCAGAGACTCCTATCGAAGACAGCAATCTGAATCTGGCATTAAAGGGTCTACTGAGCTACGGCGATGGTAAAGGCCTTGCCTTGATCGCGACGACTGCTAATGGCGTGCATCTATTTGCTGATGAGGATGAAGTGTTGGAGGGCTACACCTTAGATAAAGTATTAACCAATCATGTCTTGCTACGGGGCAAAGGCAGGATTTTAAAGCTGGCGTTACCGAGAAACTTATTAGATTTGCGCTCAAAACAGCAACGCAGGCTTGAATCTAAGGCCTCTAGCGATCGCACAACCGAGCCCCTGCCCTTGAACCCGTTGAGTCATTAATACGATGTTAGTTAACAGAACGCTTACTCGGTTAAGTGCACTCATTATTAGCAGTGTTCTTTTGATCGTGTTTAATACGGTCTCTGCCAAACAGGTCACCTTAAATTTAAAGCAAACCGATATTCATTCCTTGGTTGAGACGGTCGAGGATGATAACTTGATTCCCTGGCTGGCTACGCTAGAGCAAGAACAGGCTGTTCTGGTCGCAGAAATAATACTTCAACAAAACGAAAAAATCGGTATGGTTAAGGCAAAAATAAACTTAGCGCGTGAATGAAAAAACTAATCTTTATTATTGTATTAGCCAGCTTAATTGCACTTCTCCTTAATCTACCTGCCAGCTTTTTGAAGCCATTGCTGCCTACTGATATCTATGCGCAGTCTCTTCAGGGAACACTGTGGAAAGGTCAGGCACAATCAGTCCGTTATCAAGGGAAACTCCTGGGTGCGGTGAATTGGAAGATATTGCCAGCCTGCTTTAGTAGCTTAAGTCTTTGTGCAGCGATCAAACAACAGGGACCTAGCTTACAGTCTGAATTCATACTGCATGGGTCACGACACTGGCACTTTACAGATCTCACCGCTGAAGGTGATATGAAGCATTTCGCCAACCATTTTAAAAAATATCGAATCACACCTAGAGGTCGATTTACACTCGATCTAAACGAGCTGCAGTTTGCTCATGGCGAACTGATGAGTGCACGTGGCAGGATAGAGATTAAGCCCATGTGGCTGATTAGCGTTATGCGTCTGTCTTTAGGTGATATTCATGCCGAAATAGAGCCAGCTATTAATGCTGAGCAAGGCAGTCTGATGCAGATCAGTAATCGGCAAGGCCATTTAGACCTAGAAGGACAGGTGCAGATTACGCCTGAACTGAGTTATGAGAGTCATTTTACGTTAACGCCTAATGACAACAGCAACCGATCCGTTAAACGTATTCTGCGCTATCTGCGTGGTTACCAGAACAATGGTGAGGTGCAGTTGTCATACCAAGGTCAGTTGGCGCTTACTGCAGACTAAAACTGATAGGGATAGTGTATTCAAATTGCTTAGCGCCTGCCTGAATCTCCACTGGGACTCTCGGTAAAGGGCTGGCCCGTTTAACCATATTGAGTGCTTCTTTATTCAATGATTGAAAAACGGCTCGGCTTATCAGCTCATGATGAATCAGTTCACCATTGGCTGTAATGACAAAACGTAAGATTACCTCACCCTCTTGCCCTCGGCGTCTTGCGCTAGAGGGATAAAGTTTATGCTTGTTTAGCCACAGTGATAGCTGGCGTAGATAGGCATTTCGAATATCATCTATTTCTGAGATTGATCTGGTCGATTGTGCAGCGTTGGTAGCTGGCTGTACGACCTGTTCCTGTACCACCTTTTTTTCTACTGGCTGTTTAATAGCCTCGACAATCTTAGGCTTCTGCTTAAGTACTAGGGGCTTCTTTACTTGCTCTTTTTTGACGGTCTTTTTTTCAACCTGTTTTTTCGTAAGGGTCTTCTGCTTAGGCTTGACTACAGGCACAGGGTGACTTGCCTCAGCATGGATTTTACTGAGGCTTAAGGTGATCGATTGTTGTTCGCCTAACTGCTTTATTACGACCTTCTCTGGCGAGGAATATGGCAATAGTACGAGATGGAGTAAGATCGCCAACAGTATCGCGCAAGCCCATTGCAGCGGACTGATCGAGCGCCTTGGAATAAGCACTGGCGCTGATAGTGGTCGCTGTTTACTCATCGTTGGCCAGAGTCACAATGCGCACTTGCGTAATATCTAACTGCGCCAATTCATCGAGTAACACAACGACTGCTGCTGCATCAGTGGCTGCATCGGCTTTTAAACGTATCGCCTTCTTGCCTCGTATAGGCTCAAGCTGTGCAGCCAAGACAAGCAACTCCTGTTTACTGATGACGAGGTCCTGATAGGCATATTGGCCATCAGCACTGAGGAAAAATGTAGCGACCTCTATCACCTCTTCTTCTGATGTGCTGGCGTGTGGTGAGCTTACTTCAAAGGGTTCTGGCGGTTGAAATGCCCCTGCTAGTAAAAAGAAAATCAGTAATAAGAAGACGATGTTTACCAGCGGCAATAAGGTCTCAAAGTGATATTCTTTTTTCTCATGCTTAAGGCGCATTGGATTGGCTAACCTCGTTCTTGGCTAGAGAGACATTATTAGCGGCTAAGGCCTTTAGTTTTTCTAAGACACTGATGAGCTGTTGCAGTGGCACACCCTGCTCGGCACGCAATACGATTTGATGTTTAGCATCCGCTGCTAGCCTAGCTGATAGTGTCTTCAGTAATTGTTTCAGGCTAATAGGCTGCTTATTCAGCGCAATCACCTCTGTTTGCTTTAGAACAACAAAGCTAATGCTTGGGTTGCTCTTACTCACAGAGGCAGCAGTGCTGAGCTCTAAGGGTAGTTCTCTCCATTGGCTGAAACTTGAGACCAGCATAAAAAAGATAAGCAGTATAAATACAACATCAATCAAGGGCGTTAGATTGACCCGTATTTTTGATTTGCTACTCGGTAATTGCATCTGAGTAAACTCGTACCTTAGGCCTTAGCGAACATTAGGCAAGATACGTTTTTGCAGTAAATACACGGGTGATGCTGTCTTCCATCTCTGACTTATATTTCTCAGCAACGCCTTCGAGATAATTCAGCAGGATAATCGTTGGTATGGCGACTGCGAGACCGGCTGCTGTAGTTAATAGAGCGACCCAAATACCACCCGATAGGATAGCTGGGTCGACACTGGAGCCGGCAGCTTCTAATTGTTGGAAGGCATCAATCATGCCGAGCACTGTACCGAATAAGCCAAGTAATGGACTTAGGGCAGCGATCACTTCAAGAATACGAAAATATTGGCGTGAATGTAGCAATTCAATGCTGGCTAGGCGGATGATTTCTTCTCGAGCTAGTTCAACATTGAATGTACTTTGGCAGTGTAGCTCGATGGCATGCAGCACGATTTTAGCAATCGGCTTATCGATGCCAGCCAGTGTCTCTTGCGCTTGGGCTTCATCACCCTGACGCCAATCATGCAGTGCCGATTCTAGCGCCTGATTGCGTATAACGCCGATACGACTAAATTGCCAAACCTTCAAGAGCACGGTCGCTATGCCTAGCACCGACATAAACAGCAAAATAATGAGTACTGGCCCACCGGCATCGAACAGGCTTTGAATTTCAGACGAAATGCCGAGTAGATTGAACGCTTTTTCCATTAAAACATGCTCTAACAAAGATGATAATGAGCAGATTCTACCTTACCGGACAGATGTTGACACTGCGTCAACATGACGCATGTTACGACTCTCTCTTGTAATTTTTTACGGATTTACCGTAAATCTACGTACCGAGAATATTATTTCGTTGATATTCAAGAATAGCTATCACCTCTTGAATCAGGTCTTCTGGGGTCCCTTCCTCTTTCAGCGTCATTGTCATACATGCAATCATGGCATCGAAATGCAATGCACTTAGGCCTTGATCTGCAACTAAGCTAGTATGAGCTCGACGTAAAGTCTTGCCGGTATATAGTGAATTACCGCCAAACGCACAGGTTAGGAAGGCGTTCATTTTACGTTCTTGCTGCTTAAGATCGATGTTTTCAAAAAATGGTCTGAGCAGATCATCTTTTAAAAAGTTTACATAGAAGTGATGAGCTATTTTATTGACACCTTGTTTTGCGCCTAGCTTGTCGTATAACTCTGATTTCATTTCATAATCCAGTGATGTTGTAACTGGGCATAGTATACAAGTGATTAATTATATAAACCAATGACTTTGTTTAAATTGTCACAACATTAATCGATCAAACATAAAAAAGGCCACTAAAAAGCGGCCTTTTTTTACAGTGCTATACGCTGCTTAAAACAGGTAGAGATCAGCAACTGTGAATCCAATGTATACAATTGGGATCATCATTATGACAACAGTGATCGCGGTCTTGATACCTTCTTCGTCCATAGTTCTACTCCTTGATTTTTATGTAACTTATTTTACCCATTTTATACTCAGGCTAGACCCAAGTTCAATCGTAATGCACTGAAAAATCAGCTTATTCGCTAGGTTTCCAGATACCGAAAGCTGATCCTGGTGGTGCTACTGGTGCCGCAGGTGCGGCGGCAGCTGCAGTTTCAGGCCCTGAGACATCTTCTAAGACGTGCTGCATAAAGGCTGCTAACTCATCAATAATCTCTTTTTTATCCTTTGCTGGCGCCTCTGAGGTACCAATAACAAAGCCCACAATAGCACTCAGATACTGGCTGCCAATAAATGGATCTTTTGCACGCTCATCGGCGGCAACGACAACCTTCATAACATCATCAATCAGGCTTTTAGATAGTTGTAACTCATCAGACATAGGGCTTTCCTTAGGTTGCTTTGGAGCTGCGCAAGCGCTGCAACATCTCCTTGATTTTAATTTCTAATCCACGATCGACTGGATCATAGTATTTTGTGCCTGAAAGTTCATCAGGAAAATAATTTTCGCCGGCGGCATAACCACCCTCTTCATTGTGCGCATAACGATAATCCTTACCATAATCTAACTCTGCCATTAGTTTGGTAGGGGCGTTACGGAGGTGTTTCGGGACATCTAGACTACCCTTTTCTTTAACATCTCGCATCGCGGCATTATAGGCCATATAGACCGCATTACTCTTCGGTGCACAGGCCAGAAAAACAATCGCTTGTGCAATCACCAGTTCACCCTCTGGGCTGCCTAGTCGGTTATAGCTATCCCAGGCTTGTATCGCTATCTGTAAGGCGCGTGGATCGGCATTACCAATATCTTCAGAGGCGATACGTAATACGCGACGAGCGATGTAATTTGGATCACAGCCACCATCCAGTAGGCGACAGTACCAATACAAGGCGGCGTCGGGGTCAGTGCCACGAACTGATTTATGCAGTGCTGAGGTTAAATCGTAAAAATACTCACCCTTGTTATCAAATCGACGCAGACTAGTTTGCGTCACTTGGGCAATCAGTTCGCGATCAATAATGCGCTGGCCCTGTGCATCTTGTTCACTAAGATCAAAGGCCACTTCCAACATCGACAGTGCGCGACGGGCATCACCGTCAGCAGCTGCTGCCAATAGGCTTAGGGTGTCATCACTGACGGCTATATTTTCTGCCCCTAAACCACGTGATTCGTCTGTCACCGCACTGTGTAGACAGCTAAGTAAGTCCTCTACCCGCAATGATTTTAAAACATAGGTTCTAGCACGTGAAAGTAAGGCGTTGTTGAGTTCAAACGATGGGTTTTCAGTGGTCGCACCAATAAAGCAGATCGTGCCATTTTCTATATGTGGCAAGAAGGCATCTTGCTGAGACTTGTTAAAGCGATGGACTTCATCCACAAATAAGATAGTGGTCGCCTGCCCTGCTGCTTGATTCTGTTGCGCTTGCTCAACTGCTGCACGAATCTCTTTTATGCCCCCTAATACTGCTGAGATCGCCACAAAAGGCACTTGGCATTGCTTTGAGATGATTTGCGCAATAGTGGTCTTACCGGTGCCCGGCGGCCCCCATAAGATCATTGAATGTGGTCTTCCGGAGTCTATTGCTTTACGTAGGGCGGATTGCTCACCAAACAGGTGTTGTTGACCGATAAACTGATCACAGTTTTGTGGACGCATTCGATCAGCCAGCGGTCGATAGCCATCATTATCAGCAAAAAGATCATCCATGCTACTCACCTATTCGATGGCTGTGCCGATCACATCAAGGCCTTCATCCGCTGAAAACTGGAAAATCTTATCGGCGATACGATGATTTATTAAGACCCGTGAAAATCGAATCATTGTGGTTTGATCAAAGTGATCCAATAGTTTCATCTCACGTACTTGATTACCCTTGAGGCCAATCTCAATACGATAGAATTCGGTATCTTGTACTCTAGGTACTAGCGCTCGCCATTGCAGACCAAAGGCCTCACCTAACATGCGTATCTCAAAATCTTGATGCATTTCACGGTAATTGGTCAGCAATAATATAGGTGAACTGCCTAAGGCCTTGGTCAGTGGCTGTACGCTAACCTGTTGCAAGTCATGGTCGATAAACCATAGATTCTTACCATCAGAAATAATGTCTTGTGGCTCAGGCTTTTCGTAGTGCCAGACAAAGCGCCCCGGTTTTTTTACTTTAATCGTGCCACTAGACTCTTGAATAAGCTCGCCTTGCTCGTCACGTACCTCTTGATAGAAGTTGGCCTGCAATGTTTCTATTCCAGCGACGATGGCTTCTAGATCTTGGTCTGCCTGATCGACAGCAAAGTTATCTTCAGCCTGTGCGCATAAAGACCATAAGATAAGAATTAGAAGACTTAAATATGCAGGCATCTGCAAGTTTCCCAAGGGTTGAAAGCTTTTTAAGGGTACGCGATCAGAGACAGTAAAAGCGAGCGATTTCTACCGCGGTGGTGCTGGTGCTAACACTTCACGGCTACCATTGGATTGGACACCGGAAACTACACCGCTGCTTTCCATTTCTTCGATCATACGGGCAGCACGATTGTAACCAATCTTTAAGCGACGTTGAACATAGGAGATTGAGGCCTTGCGTGTCTCTGTAACGATGGCAACCGCTTGGTCATACAGTGGATCCATCGCATCATCCGAATCACTGTCTTCATCATCTAGCCCTGGGATACCGGTAACTGGTTCAGTCAGGATTTCTTCAAGGTAGTTTGCCTGTCCACGTTGACGTAAGAAATCACATACATTATGGACCTCTTGATCGGAGACAAAGGCACCATGCACGCGCTCAGGGATGGAAGTACCAGGCGGTAGATACAACATATCACCGTGACCTAGTAGCTGCTCTGCACCCATCTGGTCGAGGATGGTACGGGAATCAATCTTTGACGAGACTTGAAACGCCATACGTGTCGGGATGTTAGCCTTGATCAAACCGGTAATCACATCTACTGATGGCCGCTGTGTCGCAAGTATTAAATGAATGCCGGCAGCTCGTGCTTTTTGCGCTAAACGTGCAATTAGGTCTTCTACCTTCTTACCGACGACCATCATCATATCGGCAAACTCATCCACCACGATCACCAGTAAAGGCAGTTGTTCTAATTCTGGCGCAGTGATGTCTACTGAGAGTTGGTCTTCTGGCTTGAACAAAGGATCAAGGATCGGCTCACCCTTAGCTCGCCCCTCGCTGATCTTACTGTTGTAGCCTGAAAGATTACGCACACCCAAGGCAGACATCAGTTTATAACGACGTTCCATTTCAGCGACCGACCAACGCAAGGCATTAGCCGCTTCCTTCATGTCGGTTACCACAGGCGTTAATAAATGTGGGATGCCTTGGTAGACACTGAGCTCTAACATCTTAGGATCGATCAGGATCATGCGAACATCTGCTGCCGTCGACTTATACAACAGACTCAAGATCATCGCGTTAACCGCCACCGACTTACCTGAGCCAGTGGTACCGGCGACTAGTAGATGTGGCATCGCGGCAAGATTAACCACGACCGGTGACCCACCAATATCTTTACCTAATGCCATCGAGACCGGCGACTTGAATTCGTCATATAGACTCGATTTCAAGATCTCGCTTAAACGCACCATCTCACGGCTTTCATTTGGAATCTCAAGCCCAATCGAGGGCTTGCCTGGAATCACTTCAACAATACGGACACTGATGACAGATAAGGCCCGTGCTAAATCTTTTGCCAATGCGGTGACTTTACTGACCTTTACACCGGGTGCCAGCAACAATTCAAAACGAGTCACGATAGGCCCAGGATGCACCTCGCTGACCTCGGCTTCGATATTAAAATCTAATAGCTTCAGTTCCACTTGCCTTGATAAGGCCTCTAACGCGGCATCTGAATAACCCGTTGCTTCACTCACCGTATTATCTAGCAACATCAGTGGTGGCAGATCGTTATTACCCTTACCTTCAAATAATGGGATTTGTTTCTCGCGCTCAACACGTTTGCTCACCTTGACCGTATTCACGGTAGGCTCGATCCGTGGTTTTTTACGCGGCTCAGCAATACGTGCTTCAAATTTAGGTGTGCGCGCCTTTTCTAAGGCGGCTTGATCTCTGCGCTGCATAATCTGCTGATAGATATAGCTGCATTTAGCGCTGACCCAGAGTGCAGACAAGACCGTGAGCTTGCCGAGTAGATCAATGATCTTTAACCAAGACAGACTGGAGAAGATAGATATTCCTGCTAAGAATATAGCTAACAGTAAGAGTGTCGCACCGGAGTAGTTAAACGCCAGGATAAATAGATCGCTGAGGACGCTGCCGAGCACACCCCCTGCATCTGCAGGTAGAAAGCTAGGCTCAAAGTGCATCGAAGAAAGCCCACAGCCTGAGGCTAAGGTCAGCAGGAAGCCAAACCAACGCAGCCACATCAGACGATAGTCCGGTTGGCCGTCGATATCGACGCCTTTATAGAGCAGCCAGCCGCTGTACATCACCATCAATGGGGCGATATAGGCTAGGTAGCCAAAAAGGAATAAGAATAGACCTGCAAAAAAAGCACCGGCAGAGCCACCAAGGTTATGCACCACCGCATCGGTGTTGCTCAAGGTAAAACCCGGGTCAGCACGGTCATAGCTAATCAGTGCTAAATACAGGTAGACACCGATGGCAACCAGCATCACCAGCATAGCCTCACGGATACCCCGACCAAGATGTGTCTTGGAGCTCTTTGTTATTCTCTTTGGTTTTTTACTAGTTGCTTGAGCCACTATTCATTCTGTATATGAAAAATATAACGTAAATGATTGATTTTTTTCTGTTTATTGTCAAGAATATTCTTATCGTCCTGAAACGCATTGAATGTTATTCTTTGCAGTCGAAAAATCGCTGTCGTGCACTGAATATACACCTTAGCAGGCAGCGCAAACAGCACCACGTTACGAATTAAAAATTAAGTCCTTCGGAGAGCTAGTCATGAGCGAAAGCCAACATCATCGATTAATCATTTTAGGCTCAGGCCCTGCCGGTTATACCGCAGGCGTTTATGCTGCACGCGCTAATTTAAATCCTGTGATTATCACCGGTATGGAGCAAGGCGGTCAGCTAATGACTACAACCGATGTCGACAACTGGCCCGGTGATTTCGATGGCTTACAGGGGCCTGATTTGATGCAGCGTATGCTGCAACACGTTGAGCGTTACGGCACCGAAGTGATCTTTGACCACATCAATAAAGTCGATTTCAGCTCACGACCTTTCAAATTAGAAGGTGATATGAATGGCAATTACACCTGTGATGCGTTGATTATCTCAACCGGTGCATCGGCTATGTACCTAGGCCTAGATTCAGAGGAAGCCTTTAAGGGCAAAGGTGTTTCAGCCTGTGCTACCTGTGATGGCTTCTTCTATAAGAACCAACGCGTGGTAGTCGTCGGTGGTGGTAATACCGCTGTCGAAGAAGCCTTATATCTTGCTAACCTATGTGAGCATGTGACCTTGATCCATCGTCGTGACAGCCTACGTTCTGAGAAGATCCTACAAGACAAGTTGTTTGAAAAAGAAGCGCAAGGCAAAGTCAGTATCGCTTGGAATCACCAATTAGATGAAGTGTTAGGTGATAACACGGGTGTTACTGGTGTACGTATTAAGAGTACTGCCGATGAGTCGACTCAGGATATCGATTGCCAGGGTGTCTTCATTGCTATCGGTCATCGTCCAAACACCGACTTATTTGTTGATCAGCTAGATATGCAAGGTGGTTACCTCACAGTCCAGAGTGGTTTGAAAGGTAACGCTACTGCAACTACTGTTCCTGGTGTCTTTGCCGCTGGGGATGTTATGGATCATACCTATCGACAGGCGATTACCTCTGCCGGTACCGGTTGTATGGCTGCTCTAGATGCCGAACGCTATCTGGACCAACTTAAGTCAGACTAAGACAGTAGTGGCCAACCAGCAGAAACAACCCCTAGAGATTAGTTTTCACCGAGCCATTGATGAGATTGGTGCGCAGGATTGGAATAGTTTGGCCGGCACGGCTGACCCATTCATGCGCTATGAGTTTCTAGCGGCACTGGAAGAAAACAACTGTGTTGGCCCTGATTATGGTTGGTTGCCTTACCATATCGCTGTGCGCGATACAGATCAGCAGTTAGTTGCTGCCTGCCCCATCTATATTAAAACCAATTCCTATGGTGAGTTTGTGTTCGATTGGAATTGGGCCTCAGCTTATGAACAGGCCAAGCTTCAGTACTACCCAAAGATGGTCTGCTCAGTGCCGTATAATCCCGCCACTGGCATGCGCATCCTGAGTCAGGATCCAGCGCTAAAAACCTTAGTTATTCAGCAAACCATTGCAATCGCCAAAAAGATGCAGATGAGCGGTATGCACTGGCTCTTCACCACCACCGAAGATACCACCCTATGTGAGCAACAAGGATTGATGTTGCGTATGGGTTGCCAGTACCACTGGTTTAATCATGACTATGAATCCTTTGATGACTTCACTGCAGGCTTTGTCTCTAGAAAGCGAAAGAAGGTCAATCGCGAACGCCGCATGGTGGCCGAGCAAGGCATAGAGATTAAAGTGATTCATGGCAATGAGGCCAGTGCCGAGCAGATCATTCGTGCACATGAGTTTTATGTCAGCACCTTCGATAGAAAATCTGGGGTCCCTACCCTACAACTCGAATTCTTCCAGCAGATCTGTCGCACAATGGGACAGCAAGTGGTGTTCTTTTTTGCCTATAGCCAACAGCAGGCGATTGCCTGTGCCATCTGCCTACGTAGTGACGACACCTTATATGGACGCTTCTGGGGCTGTGATGAGCAGTACCATAGCCTGCACTTTGAAACCTGTTTCTATCAAGGCATCGATTATTGTATTGAACATCAACTGCAGCGTTTTGAGCCAGGCGCGCAGGGTGAACATAAGATTGCCCGAGGCTTTGTTCCAACTAAAACCTGGTCGGCACATTGGATTGAGAATGAGCAGTTCCGTCCAGTCTTAGAGAACTTCTGCCAACGCGAGCAACATGGCATGCAACATCAAGTCGATGAGCTCACGACTATGTTGCCGTTTCGTGAGGCGTCATGAGTGCCGATGATCTAACTTGGTTAGATCCAGCAGATACCGACGCAGCCTTCCCACACCCAAGCCAAGCCCTGAATAACCCAGAAGGTTTATTGGCGGCTGGTGGTGACCTGTCACCTACTCGCATCTTACGCGCCTATAAACAGGGCATCTTTCCTTGGTATTCCGATGACCAACCGATTTTGTGGTGGTCACCTAATCCACGAGGCGTGCTTTGGCCACGTGAATTCATCGCCCATACCAGCTTGAAACGTGTCATTAATAAAGGTTGGAGAGTGAGCTATGACCAAGCCTTTGAATCGGTCATACGAGCCTGTGCAGAACCTAGGGCTGACGATCAGGGTACTTGGGTCACAGAGGAGATGATTCAGGCCTATTGTGAGCTGCATGCACTAGGGGCAGCGCATTCCATTGAAGTCTGGAACGACGAGGAACAGTTGATTGGTGGCGTCTATGGCATTGCCTTAGGCAAGCTATTCGCGGGGGAATCGATGTTTTCACGTCAATCAGGCGGCTCTAAAATCGCCCTACTGTATCTCTCAGCTTATCTAGATAGTTGGGATTATATCTTGATCGATACACAGCTATCGAGTGAGCACCTAACGAGTTTAGGTGGGTCCACTATGTCACGCGAAAGCTATTTAGATTTACTACAGACTGCGACCCATGAGAGTGTCGCAGCGCAGGCCTGGCAGCCCGGACAAGATATGGATGTCACCCACTGGTTAGAGACTCGCCTACCTCAGACTGAGGTCTAATCGAGGCAGACTAAGCTTTATCCCATATTCGACAGGATGGCATCCTTTACATCGGCAAGCTTGGCATCGATCGTAATCAATTTACTGGTTGCTTGTTTAATAGCGGTATCAGGATCTTTCAGACCATGACCAGTCAAGGTGCAGACCACAGTGCTGCCAGCAGGAATTTTACCGCTTTCAATATCACGTAAGGCACCAGCGACTGAAGTTGCTGATGCGGGTTCACAGAAGACACCCTCAGAGCCTGCTAGCAAACGTTGGGCAGCTAAGATTTCATCATCACTGCACTCATCAAACCAACCACCTGATTCTTTATTAACCTTCCAAGCATTACCCCAACTCTGTGGGTGACCGATACGAATTGCAGTTGCAATCGTTTCAGGGGCATCGACCATATCGCCACGCATAAACGGAGCACTACCTGCTGCTTGGTAACCGACCATCTTAGGTCGCTTAGCACTTTTCATGCCTTGTAAAAACTGGCAGTTGCCCGAACAAAGGCTACACGCTTGAGTACATTCATTGGCATATTCTGAGTAACCGATCCAATGTGCCGTAATATTACCGGCGTTGCCTACTGGCAAACAATGGAAGTCTGGAGCCACACCTAGTTCGTCAACAATCTCAAAGGCAGCTGTCTTCTGTCCCTGTAACCGATAAGGGTTGATACTATTAACAATATCTACTGGCGCTTCAGTTGCAACTTCTTTTACTAAACGCATGCCATCATCAAAGTTACCTTTAACTTGAATCACAACTGCACCTTGAATCATCGCTTGCGCTAGTTTGCCCATAGCGATCTTGCCTTCAGGAATCAAGACAAAGGCAGCGATGCCTGCGCGTGAGGCATAGGCTGCAGCCGATGCTGAGGTGTTACCGGTAGAGGCACAGATAATTGCACGGCTGCCATCTTGCACTGCCTTAGTAACGGCCATCGTCATCCCCCGGTCTTTGAATGAGCCGGTTGGATTGAGACCTTCATACTTGAGCAGCAGGCGCACATCATGCTTTTTCAACAGCTCAATGTTATGGCATTCGATTAGAGGGGTATGACCCTCGCCTAGGCTGATAATGCGGCCATTAGGATCGATTGGCATACGCGAGATATAATTATTAATAAGCCCGGTATAACGATTTTCAGTTGCGTTTGTAGTCATAATTTAACCCAAAGATTCTACACGGATGCGGACAATGTCAGCGTGTACCGCATCCAATTTTTGCAAGGCATCCAATGCAATTTGCATATTGGACTCTAAACATTCGTGGCTGAGCATTACTAAGGATACGCAACCTTGTTCGTCTTCTTTATCTTTTTGTACGATTGCTTCTATGCTGATATTACAGTCGGCAAAACAACGTGTGATTTCGGCTAATACACCAGCTTCATTACTGACCTGCAGGCGTAGATAGAAAGCAGTCCTGACCGCAGACATTGGCAATATGGTCAAATCTTTGATCGCATCTGGTTGGAATGCAAGATGCGGTACCCGATTACCCGGATCACTAGTAAATGCACGACAGACATCAACTAAATCAGCCACTACAGCAGATGCGGTTGGCTCGGCACCGGCACCTGGGCCGTAGTACAGCGTTGGTCCGACAGCATCGGCATTGACCAAGACTGCATTCATCACACCATCGACATTAGCGATTAAACGTCGCTCTGGAATCAGCGTTGGATGTACTCGCAACTCAACACCAGATTCGACTCGGCGTGCAATCCCTAGATGTTTAATCCGATAGCCAAGCTCGGCAGCGTACTCGACGTCACTTTTTTGAATCGCTGAAATCCCTTCGGTATAGACCTTTTCAAACTGTAATGGCAGGCCAAAGGCAATCGAGGCCAAGATGGTTAGCTTATGTGCAGCATCAATCCCTTCAACATCAAAGGTCGGATCGGCCTCGGCATAACCCAACGCCTGCGCTTCGGCTAAGACATCATCAAAATCACGGCCTTTATCGCGCATCTCGGTCAGAATGAAATTGCCGGTGCCATTGATAATACCGGCCAGCCATTCAATCTGGTTACCAGCGAGTCCTTCACGGATCGCCTTAATGATTGGGATACCACCTGCAACGGCTGCTTCAAAGGCCACTGTTACGCCTTTGCGTTGAGCAGCAAGAAATATCTCATTGCCATGCAAGGCAATTAAGGCTTTATTCGCCGTCACCACATGCTTGCCATTGCTGATAGCACGCAGTACTAAATCTCGAGCCAAATCGGTGCCACCAATCAATTCAAGTACGATATCAATATCAGGGTGATTAACGATCTCGTTAGAATCTTCGGTCAGTAAAATGCCGTCTACATTAACATCGCGTGGCTTATTGATATCACGCACACTAGCCGCTAGAAGTTTAATTTCTCTCCCAGCACGACGCGCAATTTCTTCAGCGTTACGACGCAAGACCGTGGCAGTGCCACCGCCAACTGTGCCCAGCCCTAGTATGCCGACGTTTACTGGCTTGATCTGTTCATCTGGCTTATTCATTCATTATCCGTTTGTCTAAACATTTTCTTAATGCCACGTAAGGCTTGTCTAATGCGGTGTTCATTCTCAATCAAACTAAAACGCACATGATCGTCACCATAGTGACCAAAGCCTATACCTGGCGATACTGCAACCTTCGCTACTTCCATCATGTGCATGGAAAAATCAAGCGAACCCATATCGGCGAAGGCGTCAGGAATCTTCGCCCAGACGAACATCGTCGCCTTCGGTGGCGTAACAGCCCAACCGAGTTCATTTAAGCCAGCGACTAAAACATCGCGGCGAGATTGATACATATTACGAATCTCATCGACACAATCCTGTGGGCCATCGAGTGCCGCAATCGCTGCAATCTGGATCGGCGTGAACATACCATAATCTAAATAGGATTTGAGGCGCGCTAGAGCTGCAACCAGGGTTTTATTGCCACACATGAAGCCAACACGCCAACCAGGCATGTTGTAGGTTTTTGATAATGAGTAAAACTCTACCGCAATATCGCGTGCGCCTTCGACCTGCAATATAGATGGTGGCTCATAGCCATCGAAGGTAATCTCGCCATAAGCAATATCATTAACAACCCAGATCTTATGTTCTTTCGCTATCGCAATGACACGCTCGAAAAATTCTAGCTCGACACATTCTGTCGTTGGGTTGCCAGGGAAATTTAGAATCAGTAGCTTTGGCTTAGGCCATGAGTTTTTGATCGCCTTTTCCAGCTCGGCAAAAAAATCAGTATCCTCACGGGCCGGCACATAGATTACTTCAGCCCCGGCAATGACACAGCCATAGGGGTGGATCGGATAAGCAGGGTTCGGCACTAAGACGGCATCACCTGGACCGAGAACCGCTAACGCCAAGTGCGCTAAGCCCTCTTTCGAACCGATAGTGACAATGGCTTCTTCTTCTGGGTCTAGTGCGACATCAAATTTGCGCTGATACCAATCACAGATTGATTTTCGTAAGCGAGGAATACCACGCGATAAAGAATATCGATGCGTGTCATCACGCAACGCCGCTTCAGCTAATTTATTCTTGATATGCTCGGGCGCGCCTTGGTCAGGGTTACCCATGCCAAAATCAATAATATCTTCACCCGCCGCCCTAAACTCGGCCTTACGCTCGTTTACGATATTGAAAACGTAGGGTGGTAGAAGCTTAATTCTTGGAAAATCGTCCATGCGTCAGCACTTCATTAAAACAAAGGCGATATGATACGCGAATCCGCCAGTATAAATAAGTAACTTCCGACTCAAATTTCCTGCTTTAATCACGTTATAAGCACAATTTAAGCATTAGCCTGTGACGAATAGCAGCAGACAAAACGGTTGCCATGGCGCATTAGATCGGTAAAAGACGTTAATTCACGGCCTTAGGGGTGTTTATGTGCTTTAACGCGGCAAATAACGCAAAGGATCGACTGGGTCACCGTTTTTACGGATTTCAAAATGCAGTTTGTCACGATTGGTGCCGGTACTGCCCACTTCAGCGATCTTCTGCCCACGCTTAACCCTATGACCTTCAGCCACCAATAGTTTTCGACTATGTGCATAGGCACTGAAATAAGTGGCGTTGTGTTTGATGATAATCAGATTGCCATAGCCACGTAGCCCGTTGCCAGCATAAACGACCTGCCCTGAGGCAGCTGCTTTGACTGGTGTGCCATTATTTGCGGCAATATCGATGCCATTACGATCGGCTGAATATTTACTGATCAACCGACCTTTGACTGGCCAACTCCATGAACCTGGGGCCTTGGCTATCGGCAGTTTCGTGCTGGATGGGGCGCTCTTTTTACTGCTGGATGCAGCACTATTAGATGATTTTTTCGTTGTGCTTGTAGTTGCGCTCTTGGTTTTATTTGACCCTGAATAACCAAGTCGCAATCGTTGCCCTGGTTTAATCACATAGGGATCTTTTAGATTATTCCATCGAGCAATACTCTTTGCATTGACTCTATAGCGCCAGGCAATGGCGTATAGGGTATCGCCTTTTTGTACGATGTAGTAACGCGTCTGCTTGCTCGGCTTAACCACGCCGGTATAGCAACCAGTTAAACTTAGTGTGATAGCTAGAATCAGACTGAAAAACATTTTTGGTAAAATCATCTTCACCTTAGACTAACCCAGATAATAGTGCTTAGGATCAAACCAACCAGTAACCAACCTAAATATTCAATGTAACGCAAGACATGTTGTTCTATTTTGCGTCCAAAAAACTTAAGCAGTAAGGCGAGTAAGAAAAATCGGCTGCCTCTACCTAGCACTGATGCCAGGATAAAAGCGATCAGCGGCTGCCCCATGGCGCCTGCTGTTATGGTAAATAATTTGTAAGGGATGGGTGAGAATCCAGCCATTAGAACAACCCATACACCCCATTCATCAAACCATACCCTCGCCTGCTGGTAGACCAACCAATAACCCTTGTCTTGTAGTAGCTGCTCAGCAAATTCCAAGGCAAAAAAGCCAATAAAATAGCCTGCAATACCTCCGAGAACCGAAAATAACGTGGTTAAAAAGGCAAAGTACAGCGCGCGATGCGGCTGCCTTAACGCCATAGGTGCCAGCATTACATCTGGTGGAATCGGGAAAAAGGAGGATTCTGCAAAACTCAATAGGCCGAGATAAAACGTGGCTCTACGATGCTCTGCCCAAGACATAACTCGTTCATAAAGGTTGCCAAAAAAATTCATCTATCCTGGATTCCTAGCTCTTACCTTCATTAACAAAAGGCACGAAAACGACGTCTTCAAGTTTGTTTTTCTCAAAGCCTGCGGCGGTACGTGTAAGGGTCAGTAATTGTTGCTTATCATTTTGCTCACCCACAGGGATGATCATGCGCCCACCCATAGCCAGTTGCTGGGTCAGAGAATCTGGAATCTGACTAGCTGCTGCCGTTACGATAATAGCGTCATAGGGTGCATAGTTCTCCCAGCCCCAAGTGCCATCTGATAACTTGCAGTGCACATTATGTAAGTTCATTGAATGCAGCAGCTTGCGTGTTTGTTGGTATAACTCAGGGATACGCTCTACCGTATAGACGTCTTTAACCAAGGCCGCTAACAGAGCCGATTGATAGCCTGAACCAGTACCAATCTCTAATATTTTCTGTGGCTCATCATCGGCCAACAGTGCCTCGGTCATACGTGCAACGGTATATGGTTGAGAGATTGTTTGCCTGTAACCGATCGGCAAGGCGTCATCCTCATAGGCACGAGATGCCAAGGCCTCATCAACAAACAGATGACGTGGCAAGACACTCATGGCCTGCAACACACGCTCATCTCTAATACCTTTATCTCGTAGTCGCGCGATGAGCCGATCTCGCGTCCTCTGAGAGGTCATACCAATGCCAGCATTGGCATTGTTCATGTGCTAAGCCCTGATTCTTCGATCCAAGACTGCAAGGTGTCGAGACTACGATGACGGGTTAAATCAACATGGATTGGGCTGATCGAAACGTAGCCTTCGTTAATTGCATGGAAATCAGTGCCTGGACCTGCATCCTGTTCTGGACCTGCTGCACCCACCCAATAAATAGGCTTACCTCTAGGGTCCTGGGCCTTAACTGCCGGCTCAGCCTTGTGTCGATTACCTAAGCGCGTAGTCTTAAAGCCTTTTATTTCTGCAAGTGGTAGGTCGGGAATGTTCACATTCAGGATCATATTTTCCTGAATTGGATTCTGCAGCAGACTGCTAATCAAGCGTGCACTTAGGCTAGCTGCAGCCTTTACGTGTTTAGGATTAAACGAGGTTTGTGAGATGGCTACCGCAGGTAGACCTAAAAAACGCCCTTCCATCGCCGCTGCCACCGTACCTGAATAAATCACATCATCACCCAGGTTAGCGCCCGCATTAATACCAGAAACCACCATGTCGGGGACATCATCCAACAAGCCAGTTAGGCCCAAATGGACACAATCAGTTGGTGTGCCATCCACCGCATAACTACGTTCAGCATACACTTGCGGTCGCAATGGGCGTTCCAGTGTTAGGGAATTACTGGCCGCACTGCGGTTTCGATTAGGTGCCACAATCGTGATCGTCGCTAGCTCTCGTAAAGCTGCTGCCAGCTCAATCAGTCCTTGGCCTTGATAGCCATCATCATTACTCAACAAAAGGTGCATTCGTTCTTGTTCTCGCAGGCTGTACACTTGGCATGAAATTACTAAAGATTATACTATCAGCTTACCGCTTAGGGTACGCAGAATATGCATAAGCAACAGGCATAAGAAGAGGCTTAATTATGGCAAATGGGGATGATGACGATAAGGAGGCCAGTTTTGCTGACATGATGGGCGATATCAAACTGATAACCAGTGATCGCGTGGTCTCAAACAAGCCTAAACCTTACCCTACACCAAGACAGCGTGATTTAGATGAGCAGCGTGTGCTGCAAGAACTCTCTCATCCGATGATAGAGGATGAGGATATGCAGGCTGGCGATGTACTGAGCTATTGCCAGCCAGGCATCCAAAAACAAGTGTTTCGCAAGTTAAAGCGCGGCCAATACTCGATTACTACTGAGCTTGATTTGCATGGTTTGACTCGCGCTGAAGCAGAGGTTGAGCTGATCGATTTTATCGACTATGCACTGACTGAAAATATTCGTTGTGTACGCATTATTCACGGTAAAGGGCTGGGCTCAAATAATAATGGCCCAGTGATAAAACCTCTAGTTAATCGATGGTTACGGCGGCGTGATGACATACTCGCCTTCTGCTCGGCAAGACCAGTAGATGGTGGCACTGGTGCGGTCTATGTATTACTCCGCTCTAAGCGTTAAGTTGATGCTATAGCCCGACCAAAGTGCTACTAAAGAAAAAGATTTAATCTAAGACTAAAAACCAATTTCATACCCTGGATCAGGCCAGCCTGTGAGCTGGCCAGAACAAGGAAGGACCAAGGCAAAAAGACATGAGTAAAGAACCTATCCCATATCAAGCGAGTTGCATGGATGATTATGACCCCTCTTCGATGGATGCACAGGTTGCGCAGCAGCATATCTTAGACAGCGTACACCCAGTTCAAGAGAGTGAGACGGTGGCCATTCGTGATGCCTTAGGTCGTATTCTGGCAAGCCCTATCACTTCTACCTTAGATGTCCCCGGTCATACCAACTCAGCTATGGATGGCTATGCTGTGCGTAGCACTGACCTACCTAGCGACGGTAGACAACGTTTAAAAGTGATCGGCACTGCATTTGCTGGTAGACCTTTTGCTACCGCCGTTGCCGAACATGAATGTGTGCGTATCATGACTGGCGCAGTCATGCCAACAGCTTGTGACAGTGTCGTTATGCAAGAGCATGTGCAACTGGAGGCCGATGAGATCATTATCGATGATCAGCAACAGGCTGGGCAGAACGTTCGCCTAGCCGGTGAAGATATTGCCAAAGGTGACTCTGTGTTTCAGCCTGGTCGCCAACTAAGTCCAGCAGACATAGGCCTATTAGCCTCGCTAGGTATCGCCAAGGTCAATGTTGTACGTAAGCTTAAGGTTGCCTTCTTCTCTACTGGTGATGAATTGACGTCGGTTGGCCAGCCACTAGAAAGTGGCCAAATTTATGACAGTAATCGTTACACCCTGTGGAGCATGCTCAGTGAACTTGGTGTGGAGATCATCGACCTAGGTGTTGTGCGTGATGCGCCCGAATTAGTAGAACAAGCCTTTAAAGACGCTGCAGCACAAGCAGATGTGATCATCACTTCAGGTGGTGTATCTGTCGGTGAAGCTGATTTTGTAAAAGAGACACTGGCCAACTTAGGTCAGGTTAATTTCTGGAAAGTAGCGATGAAGCCTGGCAGACCACTCGCCTTTGGCCAGGTAGAACAGGCCTATTTCTTTGGCCTACCCGGCAACCCTGTATCGGTCATGGTGACCTTTTATATCTTCGTACAAGCTGCCCTAGAGAAGATGATGGGTGGCACACCTCGCCCTCGCCTAAAATTACAAGCAAGCTGCCAGAATCAATTACGCAAACGTGCAGGTCGTGTTGAATATCAACGCGGTATGTTTGAGGTGAATGCCGATGGTAGTTATAGCGTGACTAAAACTGGTGCCCAAGGCTCAGGGATTTTACGTTCAATGTCGGATGCGAATTGCTTTATCTTTCTGCCAATGGAAAGTGAAGGCGTTGCCGCTGGCGCCATGGTCGAAATTTGGCCGTTTGATTCTTTTCGCTAAGGCTAGGTTTAAGCCTTAAGCGATTAATCGTCAGCGCTTAGACGCTGGAAGTCTTCTGCTGTATCGATGCCATGGCCGCTGTCTTTCTGTGCAACAGCGATTGCAATGGCATCACCGGCTTGTAGTGCACGCAGCTGCTCTAAGCGCTCACTATTTTCTAGAAACGACACTGGTTTTTTAACAAAACTTTGTAGATAGTCGGCACGATAGGCATACAGCCCTACATGTCTATAAACCGCTAGTTTGGCTAAGTCAGCCAACTGGTCTTCTGCCATATGTGGCAAGCTAGAACGACTAAAATAGAGTGCTAGGCCTTGGTCTGTTTTAGTTACCTTAACCACATTCGGATCTTGATAGTCACGCAACTCGGTGATCGGCTCACACAGTGTTGCAATCTGAGCGTCGGGCATATCTTGTAGTAACTGTGCAACCTGCTGAATATTAGCCGATGGCATTTTAGGCTCATCTCCCTGCAGATTGACAATAATGGCATCACCATCCCAAGCCTGCATAGCAGCAGCTTCAGCAATCCGATCTGTCCCCGAGTTATGCTCAGTAGAAGTCATGCAGACAGTGGCACCAAAGCCCTCTGCGACTGTAGCAATACGTTCATCATCAGTGGCAATCAGGATAGATTGAGGATTTGCGGCTAAGGCACGACGATAGACATGTTCAATCAGACTAGCGCCTTGAAACTCTAATAAGGGCTTGCCTGGTAATCGACTCGAGTTGAAACGTGCCGGGATAACAACATGAAAGGCATCCATCATCGTTGCTTCTGGTATTCCTCATATTCAGCATGGGTCAACTCGCGCGCCTGCTCTTCAATCATGACCGGGATATCGTTTTTCACTGCATAGGCTAATTTTGCACTTAATGAGATCAGCTCAGATTTTTCTTTGTCGAAGATTAATGGCCCTTTGGTCACAGGACAGGCTAGGATTTCGAGAATTTTAGTATCCATCTTAGTCTTTACGGAATTCAGTTTAAGGTGTGCTTAGTGTAGCTGAACATGGATTGGCTTGCGCGCTATTTAAGCGTTTCTAATGACTTCGAATCGGCTGCTATCGAGATCTGTAACAACCCAACCGCAGCCGCTGCATCTAACACCCAGACTACCGATTGATGTGTGCTCTCGCCATCAGCACGGATAACCAACTTCAGATCACCATTCTCAGAACGTAGTTGTCGTAAGCTTTGACGTAATTCTATCGGTGAATAGTGCTGTAGCACCTTACCGTTCAGGGCATAACGCCCTTGTTTATCAATCAACACCACAATACTGACCGGAGTGTCTTGTTGTTCTAGTGCATTGGCCTCTGGCAAATCAATAGACAATGCCGCCTCTTGCTTGAATGTCGTCGTCAGCATGAAAAAGATCAGCAACAAAAACACCACATCAATCAATGGTGTTAGATTGATCTCATCATTTTCTTCTTCTGCTGTAGAAAATCTCATGTCTTATTACTCGTCAACTAGTCTGCTAAGCGGTCAATCAATAAGATTGCCTGAGTTTCCATTTGCAGCACTAAATCCGCTACCTTTCTACGAAAATAGCGTACAAAAATCAGGCTAGGTATAGCAACTGAAATACCCGCAGCAGTGGTAATCAAGGCCTGCGCGATACCTCCAGCCAAGGCTTCAGGTTCAGTCACACTGGTACTGCTCATGACCATAAACACATCAATCATGCCAAGCACCGTACCGAGCAAACCGAGCAGAGGTGTTATCACCGCGATCGTGCCCAGTGTCGTCAGGAAAAGCTGCAGCTCATGTACGATCTGACGCCCTACTTCTTCTAGACGTTCGCGCTGAACTGTATTACTAGCTGTACGCTGCTGTATCGCAACTTTGACTATGCTAGCAAAGGCTGAGTCACCATGAATAGCCTCAATATCAGCATCTAACGCAGGTGATTGCTGTTGTAGTAGGCTCATCTTCTTGACTAATTCCTGCGGCATGATGCGCTCTTGTCGCAAGCTCCAGAAGCGCTCGAATATGATGCCAAGTGCAATCACTGAAGAAAGTAATATCGGCCAAATCATCCAGCCACCGGATTGAATAATCTCTAACATTTGACCCCTTGAGGTATTTGTTTATCTACACTTAGCTAATATATCTGTTCGGTGCCAGTAACGGCGACTACGTTCTCGATAGCTCGCATCTACAGCCATACCATCAGGCTTGTTTACGTCTAAGAGCAAGCTAATAACACCTGCGTCAGCAGTTGTAATGCAATCAATACCAAGGTCTTGATAGCGTTTTAGAATAGTAGCATGAGGAAAATGATAACGGTTATATTGACCGTAAGAGAATAAAGCGAGCTGTGGCTGAACGGCTTTCAAGAAAGCCAATGTCGATGACGAAGCACTGCCATGATGCGGCACTTGTAAAATACGGCTATGTAAGGGCTTTGACTGATCCTGACGGTAACGGCGCAAGAGTTCATATTCAGCGGCTTTTTCTATATCACCCGTCAATAGTATGCGA
>Ga0257126_1000229_pt1 | contig 47264 bp, 50 predicted proteins | sample SI060_120mmetaG_FD_190151 | JGI IMG/M metagenome (GOLD analysis project Ga0257126, IMG submission 190151) | Marine microbial communities from Saanich Inlet, British Columbia, Canada - SI060_120m | ecosystem: Environmental > Aquatic > Marine > Inlet | place: Canada: British Columbia | collected... | reverse complement strand
GATAACGGCTTTTACTGGTTGTTGGCGTGAGGAATTGCCTCGTAGATGGATTGCATTGCGCAGATGATTTTCTCATCACAGAAAAACAACACGCCGATGGATCATCAAGCTTACGTTCAGTGCTTAGAAGAACAATTTAAGCGCTAAATCAATGTCGATTGAAATTCACATTGAAAAACATCTGAACCAGAAGGTCGTCAACAAGCAATCCGTAGGTACTGGCTTATTTGAAGCGTACAAAGTTCAATTGAATAATGGTCAAAGTGTTTTTATCAAACACCAATCTGATAATAACCAACGGTTGGTCCATGAAGGTAAAGAGCTTATCTTACTAGGAAAAACTATCCACACGCCCAAGGTTCTGGGCAGTTGTAAACACTGCCTAATCCTTGAATGGATTGAAACTTCACACAATCTAAATGTACAATCACAAATGGGTATTGAACTTGCCGAGCTTCATCAAAACACCTGTGATTATTTTGGCTTTGGTTTTGATAACAAAATTGGCCAAACACCGCAGCTTAATGCCGTTGGTAAAAATATTACGGACTGGGGTGAGTTCTACTGGAAATACAGACTGCTTTTTCAAATTGAACTAGGCTTTAAGAACAACTTACTCAAAAAAGACGAATACCAACGGTTACTTACAATAGAGAATGTTCTACCAAATCTATTAGAGAGTGACATTCAACCAGTATTATTACATGGAGACTTATGGTCTGGCAATGTTTTAAGTGGGAAGAATAACCCTTATTTTATCGATACGGCTAGCTATTATGGGCATCGAGAAATCGATTTTGCATTAACGCTTATGTTTGGCGGGTTTTCAAATGATTTTTACAACAGCTATAACGAATCTTTTCCACTTGATGACGGCTTTAATCAGAGAAAGCCGTTATACATGCTTTATCATTATCTTAATCATCTGAATATTTTTGGCAGTGGCTATCATGCTAATGTCATGCACTGCGCGCAACAATTATTAAGTTAGGCATTCCAGTTAACGAAGTTTTCCAATAATTGCAATCCATCGTGTTGTGATTTTTCAGGATGAAACTGCACAGCGAATAGGTTGTCCTTTGCAATCGCACAAGTAAAGTCAATACCGTAATCGGTTGATCCAGCAATAACAGCATGGTCAGCCTCTTTCACGTAATAACTGTGTACGCTATAAAAACGCGAGTTATCTTTTATGTTATGCCACAACGGATGATCTTGAGTTTGTTTGACGCTATTCCAGCCCATGTGTGGGATTTTTAAATCATTTTTAGGGAATCTAACCACATCACCAGAAACAATTGACAACCCTTTAGTGCCACCGTTTTCTTCACTGTGATCAAACAGCAATTGCAGTCCCAAGCAAATACCTAAAAAAGGTTTTTCATGCTCACAGCGTTTAATTATATCGACCAGATTATGCTCATTAAGTGCCTGCATGCAAGCACCCATTGCCCCCTGACCAGGAAATACAATGCGATCAGCACTATCAATTATCTTGGCATCATCCGTTAAAATTACACGATCATTAGGTGCAACATGCTCGAGCGCTTTTTGCACTGAACGTACGTTGCCCATGCCATAATTGACAATTGCAATGGTTTGACTCATTGATTCTTAAAGCGAACCCTTGGTGGATGGAATGACACCCGCTTGGCGCTCATCAGGCGTTATCGCCATACGTAGTGCCCTACCGAAAGCTTTAAAAACAGTTTCCGCTTGGTGATGCGCATTAACACCTTTAATGTTGTCAATGTGAAGAGTAATCAAAGCATGATTCACAAAGCCTTGAAAAAATTCAGAAATTAAATCAACATCAAAAGTACCGATCATCGCACGAGTAAAACTCACGTTCAGCTCCAAACCAGGACGACCGGACAAGTCTAGCACTACACGAGATAGTGCCTCGTCTAATGGCACGTACGAATACCCATAACGGGTAAATCCTTTTTTATCGCCCACTGCTTGATTAAAGGCCTGCCCTAAAGTAATGCCAATATCTTCAACACTGTGGTGATCATCAATTTGCGTATCGCCATCACATTTAATGGCGATGTCCATTAAACCGTGACGTGCTACCTGATCGAGCATGTGGTCTAAAAATGGCACACCGGTGTCGATGTTTGCCTGGCCAGTGCCGTACAAATTTAGCTCAACGCCAATGTCCGTTTCGTTGGTTTTTCTTGATACTTTTATCATTTATAAATATTCTTCAATTAAAATTTCTGCAATCTGAATGCTATTCAAAGCTGCTCCTTTACGAATATTATCAGAAACTACCCATAAGTTTAGACCTTTCTCATGAGATATATCCTCACGAATGCGACTCACAAAAGTATCATCGTGATTGGTCGCCTCAACAAATGGGGTGGCGTAACCACCATCTTCACGCTTATCCAGAACCGTTACACCGTTCGCTTTGGACAAAACTTCTACGGCTTCAGCTGCTGTGATTTTAGTTTTAGTTTCAATGTTAATCGCTTCAGAATGGCCGTAAATCACTGGCACACGTACTGCGGTTGGATTAACCAAAATATTGTCATCCTCAAAAATCTTTTGAGTTTCCCAGACCATTTTCATCTCTTCTTTGGTATAACCATTGTCTTGGAATACATCGATGTGCGGAATCACATTAAAAGCAATTTGTTTTGGATAAACCTCAACATCAACCTCGGTATTACCGCCCAATAGTTTTGTTGTTTGCTCAATGAGTTCAGAAATAGCTTCTTTTCCAGAACCAGAAACGGCCTGATAAGTGGCAACGTTAATGCGCTCAATACCGACCGCATCATAAATTGGCTTAAGTGCCACCAACATCTGAATGGTGGAACAATTCGGATTAGCAATGATATTGCGCTTAGTGTAACCAGAAATCGCATGTGGATTCACCTCTGGTACCACCAATGGAATGCCTTCATCACGGCGAAAATGTGCGGTATTGTCAATTACCACACAACCGGCTTCAGCCGCAATTGGTGCGTATTTTTCAGAAATATTACCACCGGCCGAGAACAAGCCGATTTGTGCTTGAGAAAAATCAAACGTGTCTAAATCTTGCACTGTCCAGCTTTTTCCCTGACAGAATACTTTCTTTCCAGCTGAATTTGCACTGGCTAAAGGATATAGATTATCAATTGGGAAATTACGCTGCTCTAAAATCGAAAGAATGGTTTCGCCCACAGCGCCTGTTGCGCCAACAACAGCAACATTGTATTTCTTGCTCATAACTGTAAAAATTGGAAATTATAAAATCACGTCCATTATACTTGATTGTCAATGTCGATAAATTGATGCTTAAGATCGAATTTCTGGCTCAAATGCTGGCACAATGCTTGCACACCATAACGTTCGGTTGCATGATGCCCCGCTGAAATAAAGGCAATGTTGTTCTCTTTAGCAATGGCTGGAATTTGCTCTGACACTTCACCGGTAATAAAACAATCAGCACCTACTTCAATCGCATGCTCAATATAACTCTGAGCGCCACCACTGCACCAAGCGATCTTTTTAATCACTTTCTCGCCATCGCCAAACACTAAAGGTGTACGTTCCGTTATGTTCTTTATCGCCTGCTCAACACCTGAAAGTTTTGAATTAACCTCGCCCTGCCATACTAGAGTATCGCCAATCGGCATTGGATTAGCAATGTTAAGTCGCATGGCTAATTGAATGTTATTGCCAACAATAGAATGTGCATCAAGCGGTAAATGGTAAGCAAATAAATTAACATCATTGTCCAATAGTGCTTTAATACGATTTTTCTTAAAACCGGTGATACTCGTACGCTCATTTTTCCAGAAGAAGCCATGGTGTACAAACAGTGCGTCAGCTTTTTCATCAATCGCACGCTCAATCAAATCCAAATTGGCACTCACACCAGAAATTATCTTTGAAATTTCTTTACGTCCTTCAATTTGCAACCCGTTGGGGCAATAATCATCAAACTTATCTTTGCTGAGATAATCGTCGCAATATTCGGCTAAAGCCTTATTGTCAATCATAATATTCTTTCACAATATTAATAAATAAATTATTTTCTTCAGCAGTACCTACGGTAACACGCAAACAGTCAGTTAGCCTCGGAGCTGATGATAAGTTTTTAATCAGCACTTCCTTAGTCTTTAATGCTTCAAACAAATCATTTGCACCGAGTGCTTTAAACAAAATAAAGTTTGCCTGAGAAGGATAAACCGTGAGCTGTTTAATGCCCTCTAGTGCTAGCGATAAATTAGAACGCTCGGTAATAATGGTTTGAGCATTTTTATCAATTTCATCTTTTTGTTGCAAAAGAAACTCAGCACTCACTTGGGTCAAGGTATTAATGTTATACGGTAAGCGTAATTTATCCAACTCTACTACGGTATCTTGTGCGCCGATTAACAAGCCCAAACGCAAACCGGCAAAACCAATTTTAGACACGGTCCTTAAGAGTACCAGATTTGGATATTGAGCGATGTCGTTTAAAAAACTATCGCCAGCATAGGCATAGTAAGCCTCATCCAACACCACTAAAGCATCACTCGCAGTGATGATACTAATAATGGAATCTCGATCAAAAGTGTTACCTGTTGGGTTGTTAGGATAAGCAATAAAAATTAATTTTGGCTTATATTTCTTAACGGCTGACAGTATTGCTGACAAATCAATTTCAAAATTTTCATCAAGCTCGACTCCTTGATAATTAAGTCGTGTGAATTTTGCAATCATGGCGTACATCACAAAACTTGGCTCAATGCTCAAGATCGTATCGTTCGCATCACACGCTAAAGCCAGCATCTGAATCAACTCATCTGAACCATTGCCCAAAAGAACGCCAAATTCAGCAGGAATGCCCATTAATTCTCGCAAGGTTTGTTGCAAACTACTCGCACTTGGATTAGGGTAACGATTCAGTTGTACATCGGCCAAATAAGCCAAATATTGACCTGTCAACTCATCGGATAGAGGAAATGGGCTTTCCATCGCATCAAGCTTTACCATGTTTTTTGATTTTGGCACATGATAAACATTAATTGCTTGAATATCAGATCGTAACCAATTGTTAATAAAACTCATGTCAAATTGTATTTACGGCTTTTGCCTATTAGGATGATGTTGCATTTTACCTATACTCTTTGCGTTTAACAGGGTTTGGTACGTATAGTCCAATGCACGTTTACAAGCGATTCTGGTTTCAACACCTAGCGCCAATAAACCAGCAATGCTACTGGCAAGTGTACAACCAGAACCATGATAATCGCCAGGAAGCTTAGTATAGGTGTAGCGCTCAAGTAACTCAGCATGATGATACAATCGATGCTCTATTTCATCATTAGATGAATCTGTAGTGGTTAAAAGCACCCACTCACAAGGCAGTGACTCAACGGCCTGTTGCTCGTTTTTATTGGGTGATAAAGCTTGTAACTCATCCACATTAGGAGTTATCACATCCACCAAAGGTAATAGTTTAGTCTTTAAGACTTCAAGCGTTTGAGAGTCTAATAGCTTGTCTTTTGCAGTTGATTTGACAATGGGATCAAGCACAATCGTCACATCATCACATTCGCTCAATAAATTTGTTAAAACCTCTATTTGCTTTTTAGAAGACAACAAACCAATCTTGGCCACTGAAAATGTCACATCAGTTTTTAGATGGTTAAATTGTTCAGCAATAAGCTTACTGTCTACTTCTTGTGTACTTTTAACCGACTGTGTGTTTTGAACAGTGAGCGTAGTGATGATCGGTAATGGTGTTACCCCAAATTGATTGATGGTTTCAATATCAGCAGCAATGCCTGCTCCACCGCAAGGATCAAGCCCCGATAAAACTAAAACACTGTCCGACACGTTGAATTATTGAGCTTCTTTTTGAATGAGATAATCAAGCACTTGAAATAATCGTTCTTCGCCACCGGCGCGTTTAGAGTCTACCCAGTATTTACCATTCACCACAAAAGTAGGTACGCCAGTAACTTTGTATTTAATCGTGTTACTTTTTGATTTATTGAGTTTAATACGCACTGAAAACGACTTAAATGCATTATTAGCACGTTTTCTATCAACATCATGATCGGCCATCCAATCAACAAAATCTTCTTGATCGATCAATGGAGTCTTGTGCAAATGAATGGCATCAAATAACTTACCATGAAGCCTATTGACCTCGTTCAATTGCTCTAATACGTAATAAAAAATAGCGCCATTTTCCCAACGCTCTGAAAAAACAGCGGGCTGACGAATAAACTTAGCCGAACTAGGCAATGTTTTTAACCACCTATCCACCATAGGTTCAAGATTAAAACAATGTGGACAGTGGTACCAAAATAATTCTCGCACTTCAACTTTATCTTCCGTAACAGTTTTAACCGGTTTGTCTAAAACCACATAATCTTCGCCAGCTACAAAACCAGCAAAGGCAAAATTAATGTGTGCGGATAAAAAACAAACGGCTAAAAAGGAGATTAGTTTTTTCATTGATTGTGCATCATAATTTAAGAACTTGATTCACATTATACTGAGTTAATTCGTACTCTTTATTCATTTGAAATCTTTGCCACAGCGCCTGATAAGATTGACCTTCAATCGGATGAATCAGTTCAGAATTCAACTCTGCTAAGGGTGCCAGAACAAAAGCGTATTTTAAAATATCATCCCTAGGTAAATTTGCACTTTCATCTACCATATCGTCATAAAGCACTAAATCAAGATCAATTTCTCTGGAAGAAAACTTAGGCTGAGTACGGTCTCTGCCTTGTTTTTGTTCAATATCTCGCAAAACCTTTAAGGTTTCTTTAATGGGCAGGTGTGTGTGTGCATTCACGCCCACGTTATAAAAATCATCCCCCTCAAAACCTTCGGCAGGACTTTCAAAAACCGATGAAATCTTTAAATCGGTAAACGCTAACTCTAAAGCTTGAATCGCTGCCGACATATTTTTCCTACGGTTTTGATTAGAACCGATGTTAATGTGAACATTAGCCATTGTTCGATCTTTCGATGATAACACCAACTCCTTGCGCACCGGTTACTGCCTCACCTTTATTGAGCGTAAGTTTGACTTTTTCCACGCCAAATTCATTAAGAATAATTTCAGTAATTCTCTCAGCCAAAGTTTCCACCAATTGAAATTCACTGGTGCTAACAAATTCAATCAAGCGTTTGGACACAGACTTGTAATCCAGCGTTTGATCAATGTGATCAGTTTCGCTAGCGGCCTTAATGTCAGCAGACATTTCTATGTCTAATACAATGTCTTGGCGAATCTCCCGCTCCCAATCGTAAATACCGATCACGGTGTCAATTTTTAAACCTTGTATAAATACAATATCCATGCTTAAATTAAAAGTTGAAAATTCAAAGTTGAAATTATATGTTACCAACACTCATTATTTGCGCTTATCTTATTGGATCTATTTCAGCAGCAATCATTGTTTGTAAAATTCTAAACTTGCCAGATCCTAGAACACAAGGATCTAACAATCCAGGTGCTACTAACGTACTACGTATTGGTGGCAAAAAAGCAGCGGCCATTGTGCTGATTGCTGATGGTCTTAAAGGTGTCGCTCCTGTGCTCGTTGCAAATTATCTTGGGTTTAGCTTATTAGATGTATCTCTCGTTGCTTTAGCGGCATTTTTAGGTCATGTGTACCCTGTTTTTTTTGGCTTTAAGGGTGGCAAAGGCGTGGCAACTTTCTTAGGTGCGTTGTTTGCATTGAATTATTTAGCTGGACTCGGTTTTGCACTTACCTGGGTTTTTGTAGCAAAAGTGTTAAAAATTTCATCACTATCAGCGTTAATTGCCACACTGCTTGCGCCACTTTATTTTTATTTAATCACGAACGAACTTGAAGCAACCTATGTGATTGGTATTATTTGCCTTTGGATTTTCTACACTCACAGAAGCAACATTCAAAGAATGCTCTCGGGCGAAGAAGGCAAAATCAAGTCTTAATATTAACGCCTTTTTTTAGTAAATAGACAGACACCATCGCTAGCACAATAATAATAATCAGAAGTATCGACATTGAAGTCCAGAAATCAGAAGTGCCCACACCTAAAAATCCTAATCTAAAGCTATCCACCATGTAATAAATGGGATTGAATTTGCTTGCGTCCTGCCAAAACTGTGGCAATATTTCAATACTGTAGAACATGCCGCCTAAATAGGTCATTGGCATTAAGATAAAAGTTGGAACAATCGTAATATCATCAAACGACTGCGCAAATACCGCATTAATAAATCCAGCCAGAGAAAATAAAACAGCGGTTAGTAAGAAAGTAACGATGGTAATGAGTAAATTATCAATTTCAAAATCCACAAAAAATGACACGGCGATAAACACACCCAAGCCCACCACGAATCCGCGTGCTACGCCACCTGAAATATAACCCAACAGGATTACCCAATAAGGCACAGGGGAAACCAGTAATTCTTCAATACTGTGATTAAATTTTGCCAAGAAAAACGAAGAGACTGTGTTGGCGTACGAGTTCTGAATCACGGTCATGAGGATAATCCCAGGGATAATATAGTGCATGTAATCAATCCCTTGCATGTCGCCAATACGCTGTCCCATCAAGCCACCAAAAATCAATAAATAAAGTGAAGTGGTAATAATTGGCGGGAAAATGGTTTGCACCCAAATTCGAGAGAACCTTAGAATCTCTTTTATAACAATGGTTTTATAAGCAATCCACATTATGATTTCTTTTTAGTTAGGCATAAAAATAAAGTTTCCAGTCGATTTTGTGCACTACGAACGTGTTCAATACTAACACCTTGCTTAGCTAATGTTTGTAGCACATCGGTAATGTTTGATTTTGATTCAATTACTACTTGTAACGAATAATTATCGAGCCTTTCATAACTAAAATTATTAGACACAATGTCTTTTGGTAATGGCTCTAAACTTTCTAAAATCAACACTTGTTGGTCAACTTTAGATAATAATTTTTTCATGCTGGTTTGCTCAATCACCAAGCCGTCATCTAAAATGGCAATGTTACGACACAACAATTCAGCCTCCTCAAGGTAATGAGTGGTGAGGATAATGGTCATACCCTGCGCGTTAAGTTCTTTAAGATACGACCACATAGAGCGACGTATTTCTACATCAACGCCAGCAGTCGGTTCATCCAATATCAGTATCTTGGGTTGATGAATAAGCGCCCTTGCTAACATCAGCCGACGCTTCATGCCCCCCGATAATGACTTAGCCATATCGAAACGCTTACCCCACAGTTGCATTTTTATTAACAATACTTTAGCTTGATCCCTTGCATCAGAACGTGTAATTCCGTGATAACCAGCTTGATTGATTAAAATCTCTTCAATCGGCTCAAAAGGGTTGAAATTGAATTCTTGTGGCATAAGACCTATCAACCTCTTTATTTCATTAGCATGTGTGTCTTGATTAAGCCCAAGCACTTCAACATCGCCCGAAGTTTTATTAAGCAACCCACAAATAATACCAATAGCCGTAGTCTTGCCAGCGCCATTACTGCCCAACAAAGCAAAAAAATCACCCTGCTCAACATAAAGGTCAATACCTTTTAAGGCTTCTAATTGATTGGCGTAAGTTTTTTTCAAACTCTGAATTGACAGCGCAACTGGCATATAAATTACATCCTCAAAAAATATAGTGGTACGCAAGCTTAAACTTGCAACTTGTATTATAAGAGCCATTAAGGTGAATATTTTTAAACATTCATCACCTTTTATTAACTAATTTTGCGATAATTATCAACTTTACATTGTAATGAAATCCGCGTTATGTCTAGCATTAAAAACATAGAACTACCTGATATTGGTGATTTTGATGAAGTTGAAGTTATTGAGATTTTAGTGAGTGTTGGCGACAAGATAGAAGTTGATGACAGCATAATCACACTAGAAAGTGACAAAGCTTCGATGGAAATCCCTACCCCATCTGCTGGCATTGTGAGCAGTATTAATGTCAATATTGGTGACAAAATTAAACAAGGCGATGTGGTTTTGGGCATAGAATCTGATCAAGCCGGTGATGAAAAAACTGAAAAAACTGAAAAAACTGAAAATAAATCCAGTGAATCTGAATCAAAAATAGTGCCTGTTGTTGTTCCGGATATTGGCGATTTTGATGCCGTCGAAGTGATTGAAATTTTAGTCAACGTAGGCGATGAACTGAACGAAGAAGATAGCATAATCACATTAGAAAGTGACAAAGCTTCGATGGAGATTCCAACACCCGTTGCTGGCAAAGTCAGCAGTTTAAAAGTAAGCTTGGGTGACAAGTTGAATTTGGGCGACCTGATCCTTGAACTGGAAAGTGCTGGCGGTGAAAATGCCACTTCTGAATCAGTAGAACCTGCAGAGAGAACACCGGCCAAACAAGCCTCTGTTGCCACACCAGCTGCATCACCCAGTACAAATGAATCAACGTCTAAAACACCGAAAGGGGATTCTCATGCGTCGCCTTCGATTCGTAAACTGGCAAGAGAGTTAGGGGTTGATTTATCAAAAGTGTCCGGCACGGGACAAAAAAATCGCGTCTTAGATGGAGACATCAAGGGCTACGTTAAGCAAATTATAACTTCAGGTGGTTCGGGTAGTGCCATTCCTAAAGTTCCGGTTATCGATTTTTCTAAGTTTGGTGAGACTGAAATTCAGCCATTATCCAGAATCAATAAACTCTCAGGCAAACACTTAACGGCTTGTTGGTTGAATATCCCACACGTAACTCAATTTGACGAAGTCAACATTGATCAAATGGAAGCCTTTAGACAAGAACAAAAAGCCAAAGGGGTAAAACTAACACCGCTGGTGTTTATTATGAAAGCCGTGATTCAAGCACTGAAACAGCACCCACGCTTTAATTCTTCATTAGATGAATCGGGTGAGAACTTAATCATTAAAAAATATTTCAACCTTGGCATTGCTATGGATACACCAAATGGCTTGGTTGTACCAGTGATTCGTGATGTTGATCAAAAATCATTAACTGACCTTGCAACAGAACTGGCCGAAACATCAGCCAATGCGCGTGAAGGCAAGCTTAAACCAGGCGATATGCAAGGTGCTGGATTTACCATTTCAAGCTTAGGTGGTATTGGTGGTACTCAATTTACCCCAATTGTTAATGCACCAGAAGTAGCTATTCTAGGCGTGTCTCGTTCACAGACCAAGCCAGTCTGGGATGGTAAAAATTTCGTACCAACACTGGTGCTACCACTAGCACTGTCTTACGATCATCGAGTAATTGATGGCGCACAAGGCGGACGATTTATGGCCAATCTTAATTCAATTCTACAAGACATTAGAGAGATATTATTATGATTAAAACCCAAGTAGTGGTCATCGGCTCTGGCCCTGGTGGCTATACAGCTGCCTTTCGTGCGGCTGATCTGGGCAAAAAAGTCGTATTAATTGAACGTTATGACGATCTTGGTGGTGTTTGTCTTAACGTCGGCTGTATTCCTTCCAAGGCACTCTTACACACAGCAGAAATTATCAATGAAGCCTCTGATGCGCAACATCTTGGTGTAACTTTTGGAGAGCCTAATATCGATGTGGATGGAGTAAGGTCCAATAAAGAGAACATTGTGACTAAACTAACCGGTGGCATTAAAGCGCTGGCAAAAGCCAGAAAAGTACAAGTAATCACTGGCTATGGTAAGTTTGTCTCAGCCAACCAAATCGCAATTAGCGACTCAGATGAAGTAATTGAATTTGAGCAATGTATTATTGCAGCTGGCTCAAGAGTAACCAAAATTCCAGCCTTTCCTTTTGACGATGATCGGGTCATGGACTCTACTGATGCACTGGAATTAAAAGACGTACCAAAACGCTTACTGATTGTTGGTGGTGGTATTATTGGTCTAGAGATGGCGACCGTTTACGATGCACTTGGCAGTGAAATTACAGTGGTTGAATTGGCCGATCAACTGATTGCCAGTGCTGATAAAGACATTGTTAACCCACTGTTTAAACGTATTAAAAAGCAATATAAGAATATTTATCTCAACACTAAAGTTGCCAAAATGGAAGCCACCGATGCTGGCATCAAGGTTGATTTTGAGGGAAAAAATGCGCCTGAAACTGACACTTTTGATAAAGTTTTGGTTTCCATTGGTCGTTCACCTAATGGTCAATTGGTTGATGCTGATAAGGTTGGTGTGGAAATAAATGAATGGGGCTTTATCCCAGTTGATAAACAAATGCGCACCAACATTAATCATATTTTTGCCATTGGTGACATCGTTGGCCAACCGATGTTGGCACACAAGGCAGTACACGAAGCTAAAGTAGCTGCTGAAGTTATCTGTGGACACAAATCTGGCTTTGATGCTCTCACCATTCCATCCGTAGCCTACACCGATCCTGAAATTGCTTGGACAGGTAAAACTGAAAAAGAACTCAAAGAAGAAGGTGCTAACTATGAAAAAGGTGTATTCCCTTGGGCGGCATCAGGGCGTAGCTTAAGCATTGGTAGATCAGAAGGTGTGACCAAAGGATTGTTTGACGCAAAAACCGGTAGAATTTTAGGCATGGGAATTTGTGGAACGAACGCAGGAGAGCTTATCGCTGAAGCCACATTAGCCATTGAAATGGGTTGCGATATGGCTGATATTGCTCTTACTATTCACGCCCACCCAACTTTAAGTGAAACCACTGCATTTGCTGCTGAAATGGCTGAAGGCACGATTACTGATTTATTACCGCCAAAAAAGAAAAGATAAGGAACCAAAATAAAAATGGATATTACGCAAGCAAGAAAGAATACAATTGATCAACAAATTCGTCCTTGGGGTGGTTTGAATTACATTGCTAATAACGCTCTTAGGAACATTCCAAGAGAAGATTTTGTACCTGAAAAATATAAAAATCTAGCTTTTGCTGATATTGAAATCCCCCTGAATAATCGAGCTAAAATGCTTTCACCAAAAATAGAAGGTAGACTGTTAGACGCGCTTAATATTCAAAAAGATGAGAATGTATTAGAGGTAGGAACGGGCAGTGGCTATTTAACAGCCGTGATCTCAAAACTGTGCAAATCCATCACCAGCATTGAAATTGATGAAGACCTTAGCGTCAGTGCCCAAGAAAAACTTAATTCACTAAACATTAACAATACTCAATTAGAAGTGGGCGATGCATCAAAAGGTTGGAGCTCTAATGATTTTTTCGATGTGGTTGTGGTTAGTAGTGCTGTACCAAAAATCACGGGTCGCTATTTTCACTTGCTTAACGTAGGTGGTCGAATCTTTGTGGTTGAAGGAAAAGGCAAAAACATGAGTGCGAAACTCATCACCCGTCTCAGTGAGCACAAATGGGAAACCAAATCACTATTTGAAACTCACCTTGACACTATGCAAGGGTTAGAATCCAATGCTAGTTTTGAATTTTAAATAAACGCATGAACAGTTTTTACAATTTAGTACTAAAAAAATCCGCATTAGGGCTCACTTTACTGGTTATTATTGCTGGTTTTTTCATTGCCCAAATTCCCGATTTTCAACTCGATGCCTCTTCAGACTCATTGGTATTAGAAGGCGATACCAATCTGCGCTATTATCAAAGCATTAAAAAAGATTACGGCTCTGATGATTCTTTAGTAATCAGCTATCAAGTTCAAGGTAATTTACTGAATCCGGAACAACTTTCTCACCTAAAAAACTTAAGAAAAGATCTGAGAAAAATTGATCAGGTTAAATCAGTCACCACAATTCTAGATGTACCTTTGTTTCGATCGCCACCGCTTTCTTTGGTGGATTTAGCCGATGAGAATATTAACATTGACAACGGCAATGCCAATCTAGCTCTTGCCAGTAAAGAGTTCAAAACCTCGCCTTTGTACGCCAATAATTTAGTCAGTAGTGACGGTAAAACCACCGCTATTTTAGTGTCTCTGAAAAGCAACAAAAGATTTGACGAGCTTCGTCAACAACGCGACAAAATGCGCCCTCTAAGAGTCAGTAATCAACTTTCAAAAAATGATTTAACCAAACTTAAAAGCATTGAAAAGCAGGTTTTAAAAAACGCCACCACACAAAGCGATCAACAAGCACAAACCATTGCTAAAATTCGTTCTACCATTGACCAATATCGTGACAAAGCAAGCCTATTCTTAGGTGGACTACCAATGATTACCACCGATATCGTTGCTTACATTGGCAGTGATTTAATCATTTTCAGTTTGGCCGTTATCGGATTAATGACACTTATTCTTGCTGTTATTTTTAAAGGGGTTCGCTGGGTATTAATGCCAATTGGAATCAGTATTACCGGCGCTCTAATCATGACTGGAATCTTAGCATTTTTAGGTTGGAAGGTCACGGTTATCTCTTCTAATTTCTTTTCGTTACTGTTGGTAATGACCTTATCGGTCACCATTCATTTGGTAGTACGCTATCGAGAATTAGCACAAGATAAACCAGAGCTGGACGCACAACAACTGATTAAAAAAACGTTGGAGCAAATGTTCAAACCTTGTTTGTTTACCACGCTCACTACATTTGCTGCTTTCGGATCACTTCTCATTAGTGGTATTCGCCCCGTTATTGATTTTGGCTGGATGATGTCCATCGGTGTCACCATCGCACTGGTTCTATCGTTTTTAGCTTTTCCTATGATAATGAGCTTAATGCCAAAGGCAAAAATTCAAAAACACAAAACAGAATTGAGCGTTACCCATGGCTTGGCTAAATTTACTGAAAAGTTTGGCAATCATCTTTTAGTAGTACTGGTGTTATTTATTGGTGCCGCAGGGTTTGGCATTAACAAGCTTAGTGTTGAGAATCGTTTTATTGATTACTTTAAAGAAAGCACTGAAATCAATCAAGGACTAACACTGATTGATAAAAAACTCGGTGGCACCATTCCGCTTGAGATCATTTTTGATGACTTGGCAGAAGACTACTGGTTTGATGAAGACTTACGCGCAGACATACACACAGTTCATCAATATCTAGATGGCTTAGATGAAACAGGGAAGGTGCTTTCCATTGACACTTTAATGCAGATCCTCACGCAAGCAAATGATAACCAAGCTCTGAATGGGTTTTTCTTAAACATCGTTAGAGGACAAATACCAGAAAGTGCCAAAAAACACGTGTTGTACCCGTACCTGTCTGAAGATAACGGTCAGCTACGCATGGTGATTCGTATTCGCGAAACCAATAAAGAACTCAAACGTGGTGAGTTGATCGACAAAATCGAGACTTACATAGAAAAAGATTTAGGCTTTAGAAAAGGCAGTTTCCACCTAACTGGCATGCTGGTGCTGTACAACAACATGCTACAAAGCCTGTTCGACTCTCAAGTTAAAACCATTGCTGTGGTTTTTTCCATGATTTTTGTGATGTTTTTATTCGTGTTTAAATCCATTGCCCTGTCCATTCTTGCACTGATCCCTAACACACTGCCATCCATGTTTATTCTTGGCATTATGGGCTTGTTGAACATTCCGCTAGACCTAATGACTATTACCATTTCTGCAATTGCTATTGGTATTGGCGTGGATAACGCCATTCATTACATTCATCGCTTTAGCGCAGAATTCCAAAAAGATGGCGACTACTTAGCCACCATGTATCGTTCCCATGCTAGTATTGGTTTAGCCATGTTCTACACCTCCATCACAGTCACATTAGGATTTTTAATTTTGGCATTGTCTAACTTTATACCCAGCATCTATTTTGGCGTGTTTACTGCTATTGCCATGCTCAGTGCTCTACTGGCCAATCTGACTTTGTTGCCAAAATTAATACTGATGGTGAAGCCAAAAATCAAAAAAGCTTAGTCGTTTTATCCATGTCAAAACAGCACCAATTTGATGTTCTTATTATTGGCACTGGTAGTGCTGGGCTAATGAGTGCCTTACAATTATCCGATGATTTATCCATTGCACTGATTGCCAAAGACAAAATTCTCGAAGGCAGTTCCTACTACGCTCAAGGTGGCATATCAGCCGTATTAGATACCGACGACAACTTTGACGCACACATCAAAGATACACTCGAAACGGCTGCCGGCTTGGGAGATGAATCAGCCGTCCGATTTATGGTTGAGCAGGCACCCGATGCGATCGCCTCTTTAGAAGAATCAGGTGTTCATTTCACGCGTAAAGCTGATCAGTATCACCTTACTACCGAAGGTGGACACAGTGCTAGACGTGTAGCACACGTTGCTGATAAAACCGGAGAATCCATCCAAACCAATTTATTGAGCAATGTTAAAAATAAAAAAAACATCACTTTATTTGAAAGCCACATTGCCATCGATTTACTCACTAAAAACTCAAATTGTTACGGTGCTTATATTTTGAATAAAAGCACAAATACAGTAGAAAGTTTCATTACTCATAAAACCATCATTGCCACTGGCGGCGCATCTAAAGCCTATTTATATACTTCAAACCCAGACACTTCGACGGGTGACGGCATAGCCATGGCTTATAGGTCTGGGTGCGATATTGTTAATATGGAATTTACTCAATTCCACCCCACTTGCCTGTATCACCCACATGCCAAATCTTTCTTAATTTCCGAAGCGTTGCGTGGCGAAGGTGGCAAACTCATACTACCAAACGGCGATGCATTCATGCGCAAATACGATGATCGAGCCGAACTTGCACCTCGAGACGTTGTTGCTAGAGCCATTGACTTTGAGATGAAAACCAACGGCTTTGACTGTGTTTATCTTGACATCTCTTTTAAGGAAAAATCATGGTTACAAGAACACTTTCCCACCATTTACAAAAAATGCATCTCATTTGGCATTGATATCTCAAAAGACCCTATTCCTGTTGTACCGGCTGCCCATTATACGTGTGGTGGCATCCAAACCAATTTAGACGCGCAAAGCAACATTACCAATCTATACGCGATTGGCGAAGCAGCGCACACCGGTGTACATGGTGCCAATCGCATGGCCAGCAATTCCTTGCTAGAATGCATTGTTTTTGCCAAATCTTGTGCCAAGCACATTAATCTTCAAACCTTTAATGAAGCACAACCAAAGTTTGACAATTGGGACGCATCTCGAGTCACACCTTCGCAAGAAAAAGTAGTGGTATCTCACCTATGGGATGAAATCCGACGCATTATGTGGAACTTTGTTGGCATTGTGCGTAGCAACAAACGCCTTCATTATGCCCAACTAAAGCTCACTCAAATTCAAAGTGAGGTCAATGAATACTACCGACTTTACTTGATTTCAAATGATTTAATCGAACTTAGAAACCTAGTTAAAATTGCACAAATTATTGTTCAGTCGGCAATTACCAGAACCGAAAGCCGTGGTTTGCATTACAATGAAGATTACCCTGAGAAGGCTGATCAACCGACTGATACCATTATACAAAAATCATGATTCTACCTATTCTTCACTACCCTGATCCTCGCCTACGCACTAAAGCTAAAGAGGTTGATGCGGTGAATGATAAAACTAGAATACTGGTTAAGAACATGTTTGAGACCATGTACGCTGAAGATGGTATTGGCTTAGCGGCCACCCAAATAAATCAGCATCTACAAATAGTGGTAATGGACGTACCAGACTCGCAAGATGATTATGAGTTGCTACTGAAAAATAGAAAAAATGATTCGGATAAAGAAACCAACATACAACATCACCCCTTATGTTTTATTAATCCGAAGATCACAACAATAAGTGGCCATGAAAAACACATTGAGGGCTGTTTGTCAGTACCTGGTTTTCAGGCAGAAGTTGAACGTTCTAACCAAATTACAATTGAAGCATTAAACGAACAAGGCGAATCATTTACATTGCACGCAAGCAACTTACTTGCTGTATGCATTCAGCATGAGCTAGACCATTTAAAAGGAATTTTGTTTGTTGATTATTTGTCCAAACTCAAGCAAAAACGCCTATTGGAAAAAACCAAAAAAGTAATTAAGGATTAGCCTGTGTCCATTCAAATTGGTGCTTACCAATTAAAATCTCAGGTATTTCTCGCCCCGATGGCAGGCACCAGTGACAAGCCCTTTCGCGCTATTTGTCGTGCGCAAGGTGCGGCACTCACCACCTCTGAAATGGTGGTTATTCAAAAACATCTATTAGGAACAAATAAATCCAAACATCGTCTCGATTTCTCTGGCGAGCCAGCACCCATCAGTATTCAAATCGCCGGCTCCCAAGCCGATGAATTAGCTTATTCAGCGCAGCAAGCGCTAAAATTTGGTGCTGATATTATTGATATTAATATGGGTTGCCCTGCCAAAAAAGTCTGCAATAAAGCTGCAGGCTCTGCACTCATGCAAGATGAGGCTTTAGTTAAGAGCATTCTTAACGCTGTGGTGAGTGCGGTCGATATTCCTGTGACTTTAAAAATGCGCACAGGCTGGAATGTTAGTAACAAGAACGCCCCAACTATCGCCAAAATTGCCGAAGAAGCAGGTATTCAAATGCTCAGTGTTCATGGTCGCACACGTGAAGATAAATACACCGGCATGGCAGAATACGACACCATTAAAGCGGTTAAGTCACAGGTTGGCATCCCCGTGATTGCAAATGGCGATATTACCTCGGCTAAAAAAGCACAATCAGTTTTACAATATACGGGTGCAGATGGCGTGATGGTCGGCAGAGCAACTCAAGGCAACCCATGGATTATTCATGAAATTGATCACTACTTAAAAACTGGCCAAAAAGCCACTGACATCCCACTCAATGTCAAAAAACAAACAATTTTGGATCATATTAAGCAAATTCACGCCTTTTATGGTGAAAAATTAGGCACTCAGTTATCCAGAAAGCATATTTTTTGGTATGCTACTCACCTTGACGAAAAAAATGCTCAAACCTTCTGGGAGAAAGTCAACAAAATTACTGACCACAAATTGCAATACCAACTACTTGAGAACTATTTACACCAACTATGAACCCAATTGATTTACCCGCTTGTATTAATGCAAAACTTGAGCGCTACTTTGAGCAGTTGAATGGCGAGTCAGCAAATGGTGTATTTAAAATGGTCATGCAAGAAACTGAATCAGTTACTATTAAATTTGTATTAGATGCTGTCGAACAAAATCAAAGTGAAGCAGCAAGAATCTTAGGCATGAATCGTGGCACTTTAAAGAAAAAAATTGAGCTGTATAAGCTATAATATTTTCTTTAGTTTTTCACCAAATCTCAAAGGAATAAAATGGCTATACAACGCGCCTTAATCAGTGTTTCTGACAAAACTGGCATCATCGAACTTGCTCAATCTTTAGCAAGCAAAAATATTGAAATCCTTTCAACCGGTGGCACAGCCAAGCTTTTAGCTGATAATGGCATTCCAGTAATTGAAGTATCGGACTACACCGGTTTCCCTGAAATGATGGCGGGCCGTGTTAAAACCCTTAATCCTAAAATCCACGGTGGTATTCTAGCGCGTCGCGGACTTGACGAAGGTGTGATGGCTGATAACGATATCAACCCTATTGATTTGGTTGTGGTTAATCTATACCCTTTCCAAGCAACCATTGCTAATCCTGATTGCACACTTGAAGATGCAATTGAAAATATCGATATCGGTGGTCCAGCAATGCTAAGATCAAGTGCCAAAAATCATGCTTCAGTTACTGTTGTGGTGGATGCATCAGATTACCAAACGGTTATTGACGAGATTAATGCAAATGGTGATACAACACTTAAAACCCGTACCAAGCTTGCTCTTAGAACTTTTGAACACACAGCGCAATACGACGGCGCTATTGCTAATTATTTAGGCAAAGGTGAAGATGGTTTTTCTAACACCATGAACTTACAATTCAACAAAGTACAGTCTATGCGCTATGGTGAAAACCCACATCAAAATGCAGCGTTTTATGTAGAAAGCAACATTACAGAATCTTGCGTGGCATCAAGTACACAGTTCCAAGGCAAAGAAATGTCATTCAACAACATGGCTGATGCCGATGCTGCCCTTGAATGTGTACGTAGTTTTGATGCGCCTTGTTGTGTGATTGTTAAGCATGCTAACCCTTGTGGTGTCGCTGTGAGAGACAACATTCACAACGCTTATTTAGATGCTTTTAAAACAGATCCAACTTCTGCTTTTGGTGGCATCATTGCTTTTAATCGCCCACTAGATAAAGACACCGCTCAAGACATTATTGACAAGCAATTCGTAGAAGTTATCATCGCACCGAGTGTTGATGATGATGCTAAAGAAGTATTGTTAGCCAAGCAAAATGTTCGCGCATTAGAATGCGGCGATCTTAGCACTGCCCAACCCTCACTAGACTATAAACGCGTCACTGGTGGCCTATTAGTGCAAGATAAAGATCTAGGCATAATCACTGAAGATGACATTAAATGCGTTAGTAAAATTCAACCAACTGCCGATCAAATCAAAGATTTGTTATTCGCATGGAAAGTAGCAAAAATGGTAAAGTCAAATGCTATTGTTTACGTTAAAAATGAGATGACCATCGGTGTTGGCGCAGGCCAAATGTCACGTGTTTACTCAGCTAAAATTGCCGGCATTAAAGCGGCAGACGAAGGTTTGATCGTTGAAGGCTCAGTCATGGCATCAGATGCATTCTTCCCATTCAGAGATGGTATTGATGCTGCGGCAGAAGCCGGCATTAAAGCCATCATTCAACCAGGTGGATCAATGCGTGATAATGAAGTTATTGAGGCAGCTGATGAGCATGGAATTGCTATGGTGTTGACTGGCATGCGTCACTTCAAACACTAATTTATAGAGGTGCTTTTCGCCTAACTCTGCGTTATAAGTCAAACTTCAGAACGGTCACTTACAATTTGTAAGCTCCCAACCTTTGTTTGGCTTACGCCTTGATTTAAACAAAAATCATTCTCTATAAATATTAATGAGGCTTTACACTATTTTTCTAGAAATCTTTTAAAGGCTTTAGAAGAAACAATTAATAATGTGGTCTTATCAAGATGTAGAGATAATGTAGCACTAAGACCAGTCCATTGCATATGCACTCCTTTTTCATCCTTGATAAGCTTGGACTTTCCATATTTACTTTCCAATAAATACATCAAAATTGACTTAAGTTTAACTCTCTGCTGTTTTTTCTTACCCGAAACTGTTTTGACAATATTGTTATCCACATAAGACATAATATTATTAGGCACGTTGGCCAAAATATAACCTGTTTCTGGATCAAATTCAATCAATACAGAAAACAGCTTATTATCAATAAAGGTAAACATAGTTGGCTTTGTATTCAAGTCGATAAAATTTAAACCTGAAATCTTAAAATGATTCATGTCGCTCTTAACCTTATCGACTTTGACTACTTCAGGAAACAATTTGTATAAATCTTCTTTAGAGTCATTAAAAGACATTCCAAATATTTCAGACGGTTCATTTTGGAACGCATACACCGAACTAAACGGCGTGAGAATAAACACTAATAATATTAAAAATCTAAATTGCATATCAATCAAATATCGGTAAGAATAAAAAAGTATGTGTTTTATTTCTTTGTTTTATAAAGAAACCTCATTATAAATCACTTCAAGACCTTTTCTTAAAGTTGTTTCATCTTTGGCGTAGTTGATACGAATACATTGATGTTGGTGTGGCCAAGTGTTATCCATGCCAATAAAAAAGTTATGCCCAGGGATAATGTAAACACCTTTGGCTTTGAGTTGTTGATACAGCTCTTCTGAAGTCATCTTTAAATCTGGAAACCAGATCCACATAAAAAATGCACCTTCGAGTTTGTGCAGCTTGGCACTGGTACCGCCAAATACGTCATAAAAAATCTGTTGTGCAATTGTGGCTTTGTTTTGATAAAAAGGCTTAATGACATCATTTGCTAGGCGCATAATTTCTTGGCTTTTTACCAATCGTGTTACCAAGGCTGGGCCAACACTACTAGGGGCTAAAGTTAGTATTCCACTCACTCTACTCATGGCTTCAATGGTTGCGTGATTGGCAATCACAATACCCGTTCTAACACCGGGCAACCCAAGCTTAGATAGTGATAAACACAATATGGTATTGTCATTCCAGCTCAGTGTTGCATCGGTATAAATTGCACCGGGGAATGGCTGGCCGTAGGCATTGTCAACAATCAGTGGAATGTTGTTGGCTTGGGCGATATTATCTAGTTGCGCTAATTCATCATCGGTAATGACATTACCGGTTGGGTTAGTGGGGCGTGAGATACAAATAATGCCAATATCTTCTTGCTTAAGTGTTTGCTCTAGTTTGTCAAAATCAATCTGATATTTAAACTGTTGATCATCAAGCTCATGAATTTTAGGCTTAACAGATACAAACATATCTGCTGACAAGCCTTGATCAGCGTAACCAATATATTCAGGTGCAATTGGCAGCAATACTTTTCTTTTACTACCATCTGGCATTTCTCCAGCAAATAAATTAAACAATGAGAAAAAACTACTTTGTGAGCCATTGGTAATGGCGACATTGCCCTCGTCTAAATGCCAATCATAATTGGTATTAAGCATCTCTACCAATACTCTAACAAATACTTCTGAGCCTTTTGGGCCATCGTAACGGCTTAACATTTGATCAACTTCGTTATTATCAATCAATGCTTTAAGTTCACTCACAAAAATATCATGTGCCTCAGGTATCAGTGCCGGATTACCGCCGCCGAGCATAATAATATTTTCATCATCGCTATGGTTGGCTTTGCCCAAATCATCCATCAACTGGGTAATGCCAGAATAGCGGGTAAACTTTTCACCAAATTTTGAGTAGTCTTGATTCATGGCTTTATTTTATGACAAATACCAATGGGCTTTATAAGTATAAACACACTTCACTATCGATTAAAATAATCGCATCGCTACAAACACTTTGAACATGAGTATAGAAAAAATTACCGCTTATCCAGAAATCACCAACACCGTCATTGAAGGTGATGATGTTGTTTCCGTTACTCAAGGGGATTACGATACTGATAAAGTCACCGCACATATTAAAACAAGTATCGCCATGGTCAGAAGATACGAAGAAAAAGGCTACTACACTTTAGAAAAACCCGCGTTCGTTGGTGAGGTGATCACCGCCTTTACTGATTTAGAAGTAAATAAAAAAGACGTAATTCGCGCTAATAACTTTATGGATATCCAAGGGTATCAAGAATGTAATCGTGTTTGGCAATTGCCCGATGAAATGAAAGTGCAAGTCTCACAAATGCTGTATGGCTTCTACATTACTTACGATACAGATAACTGGGAAGACTTTAGCGTCGAGCCCATTGAAAACTAAAGTTATCTAATCGATTTTTGTACCAATTTGCCAGATACATATTGGTGTAAAACGCTTGAAACCAGTGTTTGATAAGGCAAGCCTAATTCAACTGCATTAGTTTTTAATGACTCTAAGTCATTTGCAGAAAGTCGAATGTTAATCCTCTGATCTTTTTTTAAAGTATTTTTTGCTGCTAATCGATGCTCTGCAATTTCACTTTCTAAATTATCAATAGATTCCCACCCCCCAGATTCTAATGACTGGAGTAACTCTTGTTCTTCTTTATCTAGTTTCATTTCTTACCTCCAAGATGTTTCTTTGTAAATTGCCTATTGGGCATTGCAGTTTTAAAAAACCACTCATTGCCGTCAATAACGCATGGCACCGTGTAAATGTAATTATTTATATTAACAACTAGGATTTTTTGATTGGCGTATTTCTTATTATTTGGATGTTGAATAATGTCAACCAAATCTCCACTTTCAATATGCATTACAATCTGATCAAAGCTAATACCACGAGTTTCTTTTAGCAGTAAACTCTTTTCTTTGTTCCAATTATAAGTAATCATATTGTTAACATTATAGTACAATGTGTGCCTATTAGCAACTTATTCACTTATTGCTATGACAAGATTCTAACTCTAAATGATCGACCTTTGAGCTTGTCATTGCTGATTTTTTTTAACGCAACTTTTACCAGTTCAGAGCTCACCGCCACATAAGACCAATTACTCGACACGTTAATCTTGCCAATTTTGTCGCCAGGAATACCACCCTTACCTGTTAAACCACCAACAATATCACCAGGACGAAGTTTTTGTTTTTTGCCACCATCAATCTTTAGTGTGGTCATTAGTGGTTTTTTAATTAGCTTATCTAAGTAACTATCGCTCGGTAGTGGATCAGTGTATCGATCAAAATCAATATCGAGTTCTAAAGCATCCAATTTGTGGGTTTCTCTGTCACCATACAAAGTACAAGCAATACCACTACGCCCTGCTCTGCCAGTACGGCCAATACGATGTACGTGCACTTCGGGATCGTGCGCAATATTAAAATTGACCACCATATCCAGTGCATCAATATCCAAACCACGCGCTGCAACATCAGTCGCTACTAAAACTGACACACTTTTGTTTGAGAATCGAATCAGTGCTTGGTCACGCTCTCGCTGATCGAGATCGCCATGAATTGCTAACGCGTAAAATCCATAATAAACAAGTTCATCAGCCACATCCTGCGTATCGATTTTGGTGTTACAAAAAATCAAAACAGACTCTGGTTTGTGTTTGGCCAAAAGTAGGCGCAATGCCGTCATACGATCATCTGCACTATTGGCTTTGTAAAAATACTGCTTAATGGTAGATTCTTCATGGGTAGAAGGCGCTTCAACCATTGTAGGGTTTTGCATTACTCGCTCAGCAATGCTGGCAATTTCATTTGGGAAAGTAGCACTAAACAATAAGGTTTGGCGCTTGCTTGGGATTTTTTCAATAATTTCATCAATGGTATCTTGAAAGCCCATATCAAGCATACGGTCTGCCTCGTCCAATACCAGCGTGGTGATGCTACCCAGTTTGAGTGTGCCTTTGCGCAAATGCTCTTCAATACGCCCTGGCGTACCGACCACGATATGAACACCGTGCTCTAATGAACCAATTTGCGGGCCAAAAGGTGCGCCACCACAAAGGGTCAATACTTTAATATTATGGATTGCTCTGGCCAGTTTGCGTATTTCAGTAGCTACTTGATCAGCCAACTCGCGCGTTGGGCATAAAACAATCGACTGTGCTTTAAAAGATTTAACATCAAGCTTCTGTAACAAACCCAAACCAAAAGCTGCGGTTTTACCTGAACCAGTTTTGCCTTGGCCGATAACATCTTTTCCTGAAAGTATTGCCGGCAAGCTCAACTGCTGAATAGGCGTCATTGACTGATAGCCCAATGTGGCTAAATTTTTTAATAAGTCAGGATGTAAATCTAGCGATGAAAAATCAGTGGTGCTCACAATGGATACTCGAAAATAAGATAGGGGGATTTTACGCTAACTATTAATTCCTGACTTTTCAAAAACAATATTTGCTTCACCAAGTATTTTTTTATTTAGAGTTATGTTCCATGCTTGCATTCTACTGTGCCACTTTTTAAAATTTAAAAACTGAATCCAAGTTAGTTCTATAATCCTCTCTAGTTCATAATTATCATCAAACTTCACAATAATTAAATATTCGAATTTTTGTTGAACTGGATCATCAGAATCTTTAGGTGGCAATCCATAAAAAACACCGGTAGTACTCCCAGTCAATGATTTAATGCTATATCTATTTCCATCTCTACTTATGGCGTCAATATTTTGTGTTCCTGTCGGAGCATCTTGTAGATTTGGTAGGCCACTAGTATTAACATAATAATCTACTGCCATTCTCTCTCCAAGATCTCCAACAACGTTCTTTGTTCTTATAATGCTCCTATCTCTTAATTCCTTGACAACATCACCATACAGTCTAATAATTTCTATATTATTTAATTTTGAAAAATCCATATTAGTGTTAATCTACAATGTTAATATCAATACCCTGCTCTAGCAACTCTAGCTGTCGTACTTTGAGGTAATCGCCAAATCTAGGGAAATCCTCATAGTGCTTGCCACTCACATAGCGCAACACGGCGTTGAAATGGAAGCTGTACAGTTGGCCATCAACTTTAGTGATATTCTTACCCTCATTAAACAGCAAAATCCCAGGGCGATAATTAAGGTCAAAATCTTTAACCATTTGCCTTGGCGAGGTCATATTGCCATCAAAATCAATAATTTTTTGATCAGAATATGCGTCAAAGCGAACGAACAAATATTTGGATAATTCAGCTTTTACGTCATCTCTGTTGATGAGTTTTTCGTGGAAATTTTTGCAATCAATGCAGTCCTTGTCTTCAAACAGAATAGCTACTGGTTGCTTGTAATCTTGTAAATAACTGGCTTTTTCTAAACCTGGATAATCGATAAAAGTATAGCCTTTGGTTGATTTTTCACTAGATTCGACATAATCTGATAACGTGGAATTTTTGTAAGATTGGCTTACTACATATTCCAACACATGACGAAAAGCTTTTGGTGTGCGATAGCCATTGGTTCTAAATACTTGCTTACCATCTTCACCGAAGAAAATAATGGTTGGCGTGTATTGCACTTTTAGCTTTTGGCTTAGTTCTTTTTCTAATAAGGTTTCATCTTCAGTCATTGTGATTTCTCGATCACCTTTAAGATTAACTGCAATCGCAGAAAAGTGCTTTTGGATAAATTCTAAGTTATCGCCGCTTTTAAAATTTTGCACTAGCATGGCGTCACAATAAGGGCAGCCATCTAGGTGAAAATACAATAAAACACTTTTGTTTTCATCGCTTGCATCTTCAACGTCATCGCTAATGTCTAAGAAGCTATCGGTAAACCACGCAGGGATTTCATAATCAGCACCGCCGATAATTTTCCCTTCTTTGGCAACAACATTAAAGCTGATAAATACGGCCAAAATAATCGTTAATTTTTGTATAAATTTCATTGTATGAACTAATTTAAGTTATTCAAACTTAATTTATATTACGCTTAATCTCATTTTATATTTAACTTTATTAAAATAAAAAGTTAAATATAAAACTATTAAAAGGTGATAATAATAGTCGTCTGTTGTGTTTGTGGTTGACCATATCCCCTGAGCCGATAAATAAACACATAAGGAGATGCGATAGCTTACTATTGAGCAAGCCCACCTCGAAGTGGGAAGCCTGCGGTGATCTTCAAACTTCCGCCTTGAGCCTTCTTGGTTCAGGTTTCGTTCAGCACGACACAATAGATCTTTTTCTTAATCTTTGGCGCTTCAGTTATAATGCCAAATATGCAAACATTAAGGCAATCCATTAGAATCCAAAGACGATCTGTTTCGGCGTCCGATCGAGAAAAATTTGCCAAAAAATTGTTACACCAAGTGCAAAAAATAGCAAATTTTCAAAATGGACAAAAAATTGCTATTTATTTACCCAATGACGGTGAAATTAACCCAAAATATATACAAAACTTCTTAAAAAATAAGGGTTTTAGTGTCTATTTGCCTGTATTAATCGGTAAAAGTCTTAAATTTGCAAAAATTGGTAAAAATTTCAGAAAAAATCGATTTGGCATTGATGAACCGATTTCTACCGAGATTTTGAATGCTAATCAGATGAACATCATCTTTATGCCCCTTGTTGGTTTTGATGAGTTCAAAAATCGCATTGGCATGGGCGGTGGTTTTTACGATCGCACACTAGCATTTAAAAAACGGCAGCAAAACTATAAAAACCCTAAACTTTATGGTTTGGCTTTTGATTGTCAAGAAGTGGCAAAACTTAAAACTAAATCTTGGGATGTGTCACTTGACACGGTGATTACACCAACTACAATTTACCAGTAGCGTGTTTTTGAAAGAATGATTTTAAAGTTGGATTGTCGTTAATTAGATTCATACCAAAACCACGCAGCCACCTAAGTGGTTCGTTATTTTCTTTATAAATCCAATTCAGCCCAGTCATGGTTTTTGCCATTAGTTCGTTGTCCAATCGACGAGCTCTGGCGTAAGAACGCAATACACCATAATCTCCTAAAATCTTTGAACTTGATTTTAATTGATCCGATAATTCTTTAACATCTGAAAAACCAAGGTTAACTCCTTGGCCAGCAAGTGGATGAATGTTATGCGCTGCATCGCCAATTAATACTAAATTTTCTTTTACGTATTCTTTAGCACTACGCTCAATGAGTGGGAATGCCTGAATCTTGCTTAAAACTTTAAACTGGCCAAACTGATATTCCACACCTGCTGAAAGTCGACTGGAAAATTCATCGGTTGATAAACTCGTCAACTCATCCGCCAATGGACTTTCTGCTGACCAAACGATTGAGGCTTGAGTATCACTCAAAGGCAATAAGGCGATAATACTGTCGGATAAAAATCGCTGCCAAGTGGTATTTTCAAACCCTTTCTCCGATTCAATGTTGCAAACGATGGCTTTTTGCTGATAATCAGTTTCACTAAAATCAATGCTGGATAATTCCCTGATGCGCGACCTTGCTCCATCAGCAGCCACTAATAAATGACAAGATATTTGATCTTGATTGTCCAGTTGAACTTGATAACCATCATCGGTTTTTTTAATACCCTCAAGTTTGGCTGAGATGAACTCAACCTTAGTATTACTAAGCGCTTCAAACAATGCAGACTGAATAACGTCATTTTCAATAATATAACCTAGGTGGTCTAATCCTTCATCGGCACTACTAAAGTTTAAATGGCCGTGAGAATTTTGATCCCACACTTTGGTGTCGGTAAAAGCGTACTTACGTTTGATCAAATTCCATGCACCTAGTTTTTCTAACAGATTTTCTGATTTTGGCGTAATGGCACTAACGCGCGTATGAAACTGATCATTCAGTGTTGGATTAGAATTATTAGGCTCAACAATGGCAATTTTTAAATCTTGGTCTGCCATCGATAAGGCAAACGATTGCCCCACCATGCCACCGCCAGCAATAATAATGTCAAAGCTATCCATTAACCTTCTCCGGCAATGGTCATTTGATTAATCAATACCGAACCAACTTTTAGGTTGCTACGCTGATCAACATCAGTACCCACATGAACAATACCCAGCAACATGTCTTTTAGATTGCCGGCAATGGTCAAGCCCGATACTGGGTATTGAATTTTTCCATTTTCCACCCAAAAACCCAATGCACCACGAGAATAATCACCCGTAGTACCATTTATTCCTTGGCCCATGAGTTCAGTAACCACTAGACCTTTGCCCATGTCTTGAATCATTTCATCGAGTCCACCTTCAAAGTTGGCATCAACCATCACATTGTTAACACCACCAGCATTGGCCGTGGTTTTTAAGCCCAATTGATTGGCCGAATATTGACCCATCACGTAACTTTTAACACGGCCATCATGAATAAAATATTGCTCTCGCTTGAGTACCCCATCAGTATCAAAAGCTTTAGCGCCCAATGTTTTTTTGACAAATGGGCGCTCTAACAGGCTAATGTTTTTAGGCAAAATAATTTGATCAATGCTGTCCAGTAAAAATGTTGATTTTTTGTATTGTCTAGAACCGCTGAGTGCCCCCAATAATTGGGAGAACAGCCCGCCCGATAAGCGCGATGTAAAAATAACTGGGCATTTTTGTGACGTCAATGATTGTGCACCTAGCTTTTGCTGAGCCAAGGAAGCCGCCTTTATGCCAACGGTTTTAGGTGGGTTTAAATCATTTGCATCAAGTGCTGTAGTGTATTCATAGGCCGTTTGTTTGTCCTCGCCTCTTTTTGCAATTAGTGAGCAATGCAGCGAATGACGGGTACTGCTTTGTGTGGCAATCAAACCATTGGAATTAGCGTACAAGCCTTCACCTTCAAAACTAGACACTTCACTGCCTTCAGAGTTGTCAATCTCGTCTTGTTCTAAGGCAATTGCTTCACACTCTTTAGCCAGATCAATGCTGTGTTGTGCATCCAAATCCCATGGATGGTACAAATCCAAATCAGGCGCATCAAAAGCCATGAGTTCTTTGGGCGCCAAACCGTTAAAAGGATCGTCTTGAGTGTATTTCGCAATTAAACAAGCCGATTCGATGGTTTTGTTTAAACTGTCTTTACTCAGATCCACACTAGAGGCGTGGCCTTTTTTTTGGCCCATATACACGTTAATATCAAAACTTTTATCCAAGTGGTATTGCAGCGTTTCCACCTCACCCAGTCTGACAGAAGTGGATACGCCAGAACTAGATCCTAGTGATATCTCATAATCACTGACGTTGTATTGTTTTAATAAATCAATGGCCAGTTGTGCGGTTTGCTCTAATGATGGCGACATGGTCAAATTATACTAAGTAATCCAAGTCGGTTGGCTGTGGAAATTGAATAGAGTGTTGCGCATGACTTTGATCACTAAACACCAATGATTTTACAGGTGACCACAAAGCCAACACGCCCAAAATAATGATCAATGCGCCCGAAAATTTTCTTACTATTGGTCTCTTAATGGCTTCACTGAGTTTTAGAGAAAACCCAGCCATTAACAACAAACTCGGCAATGTTCCTAATCCAAAAGCTAGCATAATCATCCCGCCTTGAACGGCAGAACCAGACACAATAGCAAAACTCAACGCACCGTAGACTAAGCCACAAGGAATACCGCCCCAAAATAAGCCTACTAAAAACGCACTTTTTAGATTTTTTACCGGTAAGAATCGCTTAGTGATGGGTTGTAATACCGCCCAAAGTTTGGCACCTATTTTTTCTAATGCTTGTATTCCCATGTACCAATTAGCAATGTAAAAGCCCACCATAATCATCAGTACGCCTGAAAAAATTCTCAATACTTTATCAAACACGCTCATTTGTAGCATGTTTGATAGTAGCTCACCAATGAGACCAAAAATCGCGCCCAACAAAATGTAACTTAAGATGCGGCCCAAGTTGTAATTAAAATGATAAAGTGAAATCTGTTTTGAATCAGACCTTACTTGTTCTGGTAAAGAAGCGGTCAGCATGCCAACCACACCACCGCACATGCTCAAGCAATGAACGCCACCCAATAGGCCCATTAGAAAAACAGAGATTAGAATATCCATTAACCTTCAGGATTAATAATGTCAGGCGCTTTTTTTACTTCCAGTAGGTGCAGCCTTCTAGAATCGGTTTTTAACACCTTAAAATGAAAACCTTGTAAAGTGATTTCACTCATCTGTTCTGGCAAATAAGTAAAACCTGAAACAACCAAACCGGCTACAGTATCTGCATTGTCAGTTTCTAAGCTTACTTCAAAAAATTCATTGAACTCTTCCAGCGGTGTATTGGCCTTTAGTAAATATCGTCCCCCACCAAAATCGATGATGTTGTCTTCTTCCATGTCATGCTCATCTTCAATCTCGCCAACAATCTGTTCAAGTACGTCCTCAAGTGTAATCAATCCGGCGATTTCACCGTACTCATCCATTACAATTGCCATGTGTGATTTTTTTTGCTGAAAATCTCTAAGCAAGGCGCCCAGTGTTTTACTCTCTGGCACCAAAATAGAAGGTCTTAAATATTCTTTGTAGCTGAATTCTTTTTTTCTATCACCAGCTAAATACCCTAATAAATCCTTTGCCAAAACAACGCCTTTTATTTTATTTTTTTGACTGTTGAACACGGGGAATCGAGAATGCGCCGATTTAATCATAACATCAAGAAAATCTTTTGTTTTGGCATTGTGCTCAATAATCACCATTTTTGATTTTGGCACCATCACATCACGCACTTCCATGTTTTCTAATTGCATGGTTCCCTCAATGATTGATCGTGTGTGTGAATCAATGACGTGACTTTCTTCTGCTTCCTTTAAAACCTGTAAAAGCTCATTGCTTGAATGCAATGCTTGATGAAAAAATTGTTTTTTTAGTCTTTGTAAAAAAGACAATATCGACGGAGGGTGTTCTTCTTTCATGTAACTCTAATTAACGGATAGATGGTTATTTTACCAAGATTTAGGGCTTTTTGCCACTGCGCATTTCTTTGCCTTGGGCGGCGCGCTCTTTACGCACCTTTTTAGGATCGGCGATTAATGGTCGATAAATCTCAACCCTGTCTTTCTCTCGAAGTACAGCGTCTAATTTAGCAATTTTTCCAAAAATACCGGTCTTGTCTATTTTAAGATTAATCTGCGGGTATTTATCCAAAATTCCAGAAATTTCAACGGCTTGTTTTAGCGTTGTTCCTTCATCCACTTCAAGGCTAAGTAGTGTTTGTTCTTTCTCTAAAGCATAGGTCACTTCAATGAGCATCACAAAGCCTTTGTGCTTGTTTAAAGTCTAGCGTGCCTTCGTAAATTGCACGACCAGTAATCGCCCCCATGATGCCGTGATGCGCCTCAACCAATAGATTGGAGATATCATCCATATTAGTAATGCCGCCCGAAGCAATGATTGGAATTGAAGTTTGCTTGGCTAAATCTGCTGTGGCTTCAACATTAACGCCCTGCATCATACCGTCACGAGCAATATCGGTATAAACAATTGAACTGACACCATCTTGCTCAAATTTCTTAGATAAATCCACCACATGTAAATCAGTTTGTTTGGCCCAGCCTTCAGTAGCCACCAAACCATTATTTGCATCCAAACCTACAATCACCTTACCAGGAAATTCACGGCACAATTCAGACACAAACTCAGGATTAGTGACAGCCATCGTACCTATGATCAAATAACTAATACCCGCCTCAACGTATGTATTGGCAATATCCATGTTGCGAATACCGCCGCCGATCTGCACTGGAAGGTCTGGAAATTTATTAGTGATCTCAGTCACACTAGTGGCGTTGATTGGCTTACCTTCAAATGCACCGTTCAGATCCACTAGGTGCAATCTTTTCGCACCTTGCTCTACCCACTGCGCCGCCATTTCAGATGGATTGTCCGAAAATACCGTAGTGTCATCCATAAGTCCTTGTCTTAGGCGAACACACTGGCCATCTTTTAAATCAATTGCGGGAATAATAATCATATCTTTAATGTTTTTCTAACTAGCATGACGACGATAACTGATGGCCTCGATTAAATGCGTCTTATCAACCAACTCGCTATTATCAATATCGGCAATGGTTCTTGCTACTTTTAATATTCGGTGATAAGCTCTTGCCGAGAGTTGTAATTTATCAATCACACTTTCTAGTAACTGTTTGTTTTCTTTATCCAATTTAACCAGTTTTTCTATCTCATCAGGGTTTAACCTATCGTTGGATTTCTTCTGGCGCTTCAACTGAACATTATAAGCACTTAACACTCTGTTACGTATGGTTTCACTGCCTTCGGACTTAATGTCGTCTTGATTTAACAACACTTCTTTAGGCAATGGTGGCACGTCAAGCACCATGTCGATACGATCTAACAGTGGGCCTGATATTTTTGAATGATACTTATCAATTTGGTCTTCCGTACAATGACACCTAGCACTGCCATCTCCTGCATATCCACAAGGGCAAGGATTCATCGCACCAATTAATTGAAAATTAGCCGGAAAAGTGACTTGTTGTGCTGCTCTAGAAAGATGCACCTCACCATTCTCTAGTGGTTGCCTCAATACTTCAAGTACCTGACGTGGAAACTCAGGCAGCTCATCTAAAAATAACACGCCTTCATGTGCAAGTGATATTTCGCCCGGCTTTGGATTAGTGCCGCCACCCACCAAAGCAACCGCTGAAGAAGAATGATGTGGCGAACGAAAAGGACGAACTTTCAACTCAGAAAGCTCTAAATACTTATTAGCAATTGAATAAATCGAGGCTCGCTCTAATGCTTTTTGTGTCGTTAATGGTGGCATGATTGATGGCAATCTTTCTGATAACATGGTTTTTCCAGAACCTGGAGGGCCAATTAACAAGATATTATGCCCGCCAGCAGCAGCAATTTCTAACGCTCGTTTGGCATGGTATTGCCCTTTAACCTGAGAAAAATCTTTGCTGTATATTGCAGCTTGATGAGCATTCATCTCAGAAGCTTTAACTTCTACTGCACCTTGTAAAAAAGCACACACCTCTAATAAATGTTCGCATGGATGAATAACTGCACCATCAACCAAAGCACATTGGTCCATATTGTTTTTTGGAATGACAATGGCATGCCCTTGCTCACTAGCCTTCACAATCGCCGGCAACAAGCCTTCTGTTGTTCGTAATAAACCATCCAACCCAAGCTCACCAAAAAATTCAAGATCGGCAATGTTAACTTGAGGCTTTAATTGTTTAGACGCGACAAGTAAACCTAAAGCGATGGGTAAATCATAACGACCACCACTTTTAGGTAAATTAGCCGGTGCTAAACTAACAGTGATACGGCCTTTAGGGAACTTAAAATTTGAGTTCATTAACGCACTGCGAACTCTGTCCTTACTTTCCTTAACTGCACCTTCTGGCAAACCCACAATGGTAAAACTCGGCAAGCCACCAGAAATATGGACTTCAATGGTGACCAGTGGTGCATCCATGCCTGTTGAGGCACGAGTAAAAATTTTGGCTAATTGACTCATACGGCTTCTAATTCCTCCAGGCTCCACCTTGGTTTAATGATGATCTCATTGCCTACAGATGATTGCCCTTTGGTTAACCTTAAATGGCCTGCTAAGGCAATCATAGCGCCATTATCCGTACAAAATTCTTGACCAGGATAAAAAACTTCTACGTCTAATTTTTTACCCATTTGGTTTAGAACTTGGCGTAGTGATTGATTGGCACTGACGCCACCAGCGACCACCAAAGTAGAATAATGCGTTTTCTCTATTGCCCTTCGACATTTAATCATCAGTGTTTGTGTGCTAGCCACTTCAAAGGCTTTAGCAATATCAGCTTTTTCATTGGGGTATTTAGCGAAAGTATTACGAGCAAATGTTTTTAATCCGCTAAAACTAAAATCTAACCCTGGTCGGTCGGTCATTGGCCTTGGGAATTTAAACCTTGTTTCATCACCTTGCTCAGCTAAAGCAGCTAAAGCGGGGCCACCTGGATAACCCAAACCTAAGATTTTAGCCGTCTTATCAAAAGCTTCACCCACTGCATCATCCAATGACTCGCCTAAAATTTTATATTCGCCAATACTCTTAACATCAACTAACATTGTGTGCCCTCCAGAAACTAAAAGTGCCACAAAAGGAAATTTAGGACGGAATTCTTTCAGCAGAGGTGCCAATAAATGCCCCTCCATATGATGCACTGCTATGGCAGGAATTCTTAAACTCCAAGCTAGGCTTTTAGCAATGGATGAGCCCACCAATAATGCGCCTGCCAGCCCTGGTCCAGCTGTATAAGCAACACCACTAATGTTACTAAGTTTAAGATTAGCATCAGACAATACCGCTTTAATCAAAGGAATGGCTCTTTGAATATGATCCCTTGAAGCAAGCTCTGGCACCACACCACCATATTGTGCGTGCATCTCGACCTGAGAAAATAATTGATGGGCAATTAAGCCTTGCTCAGATGAATAAAGACCAATGCCGGTTTCATCACAAGAGCTTTCAATGCCCAGCGTAATAAACGGCCTAATCCTCACTTTTTGATTCGCCTAAATAGACCTTCTTGACTTCCTCGTTTGATAAGATTTCTTGCTTATTACCTTGGGCAATAATCTTCCCGCCGTGTAATACATAAGAATGATCGCAAGTATCTAGCATTTCTCGATAATTGTGGTCAGTAATCAAGACGCCGATTCCCCTGTCTTTTAAATGATAAATAATTTGTTGGATGTCGCCCACTGAAATTGGGTCTACACCCGCAAAAGGCTCATCCAATAGTACAAACTTTGGATCCATAGCCAACGCTCTGGCAATCTCTACTCGCCTTCTCTCTCCACCCGAAAGACTTAAACCATCAATATGGCGAATGTGCTCAATGTGAAATTCTGCAAGCAATTCTTCTAACCGGTGTTTTCTTTGTTTTTTTTCAAGATCTTTATTAACTTGCAAAACCGCCATAATATTATCTTCAACCGAAAGCTTACGAAAAATCGAAGGCTCTTGTGGCAAATAACCCAAACCCAGATGAGCACGCTTATGCATGGGCAATTTGCCCACCTTACGATGATCGATAAATACTTCGCCTTTATCGGCACTCACCAGACCACAAGCGATGTAAAAACAGGTGGTTTTTCCTGCACCATTGGGACCTAAAAGACCAACAATTTCACCACTTTTTACCTCAAAAGAAACATCGCTCACTACCTCACGTTGAGCGTATTTCTTTCGAATGTTTTTAACTTCCAAGGAGTACAAGACTTTCATGAGTAGGATTTTAATAGATTGAGCATTAATTTGAGTGTTTTAATCTTACCCTAAATTAGGTGAATTTGTTCAGAGCTGTACGCCTCAATCACACCCTTATCCGATTCGATTAACAATGCGCCTTCATCATTAATTCCGTTAGCAACTCCTGTTATTTTCTCATTTTGATAACTAAGTTCAAGTGGTTTTCCCGATAGGTAATCGTATTCACGCCACTTGGATTGAAAAGCATCAAGCCCTTGTAATTCAAACACACCGCAATAATCAATAATTTTATTAATCAATTTGGCACTAAGTTGCTCAAGATTTGGCGTACTTTGCAAAATTTGATTTAAGTCGATCCATGGCGTTTCACAAACAAAATTTTCACCTAAGTCGTTATTAAGGCCAAGACCAATAATAACCGATTGGGTGTTATTTTGCACACTGCTCTCAAGCAATATCCCTGCAAGTTTTTGTGTTTGAAAATACACGTCGTTTGGCCATTTTAATTTTAATTGATTAATCCCATATTTTTTTGTTAGCACTTCAATCACCGCTAAACCAACCACTAAGCTTAGACCGTTTAACAACGTATTGACAGAAAAATTACGACGAATTGACAAAAGTATACTGCTGTTCTTTTTGCTCAACCATTGACGATTGTACTGTCCTTTCCCACAAGTCTGCTCTCGTGCAATGCAGACTTTAGTGTTATTAGAAAAGGGCTGATCCGCTAAATAATCATTCGTACTTGGCGTTGAATCCAGTACAAAACATTCAACGTTGTCGGGTAATAATTTAGCTAAAGTGGAATAACCAGCCATGTGATAATTTTTGATAAAATAACTGAATTAATTTTACACTTAAATGATTTATGAAATTAGCACTCGGTGTTGAGTACTTAGGCACAAATTTCCACGGTTGGCAATTGCAGAAATCGGGCATTCGAACGGTTCAACAGGTGGTTGAACAAGCGTTATCAAGTGTGGCAGATCATCCTGTTCGGGTTTTTTGCTCGGGTAGAACTGATGCCGGTGTGCATGCACTGGAACAAGTTATTCATTTTGAAACCACGGCCAAGCGTGAAGATAAGGCTTGGGTTTTGGGTGGTAACGTCAACTTGCCTTTTGATGTTAATTTTAAGTGGGCTAAGCAAGTCAATGATGATTTTCATGCTCGCTTTGATGCCCATGCTCGTCAATACCATTATAAGATTCACAACACACCGGTGCGCTCCGCCGTTAAACATGCTTATACCTTATGGGAGTCAAGAACATTGGACATCAAGTTGATGAATCAAGCAGCAGAATGCTTAATCGGTGAACATGATTTCTCGAGTTTTCGTGGTAGCTTGTGCCAGGCTAAATCACCCATTAAAACCGTCGAGTTTATTCGATTAACCCAATCTGGCAATGGAATATTACTGGACATTAAAGCCAATGCTTTTTTGCACCACATGGTACGAAACATCGTAGGAACACTAATAAAGGTTGGCAAAGGCGAGCAAGACTCTGCTTGGGTTAAAACCGTTTTGGATGCTAAAGACAGAAAACAAGCTGGGGTTACTGCTGAACCACAAGGCTTATACTTTGTAAAAGCTTTTTACGACAACTTCTAATGTAGAATTAATTTACAAGTATTTTTATTTTTTATGCGGAGGGTTTTGCAAATATTAAGGGAATATAGATAAACCATATGACCGAAATATTCGCAGAATTCGATAAATTAAAAATAGAAAAGACGAATTAAGTTTAGGAAATTAAATGCTTTAACGGGCTCTTAGAAGCCGCTTCTTCATCGCCTAATTCTTTCCAAGCATAACGTAATGCATCAGTACGACGCTCATAGAAACGATCTTTACCGTGCTTATCAACAAATCCAGAGCGAATTAAAACTTTTTCAATGCCTTCCATGCGTGCAAACAAAATTTCAACACCTGCAGCAGAACACCTGTCCAGCAAACCCGAGAGCATTTCTTCACCACTAGCATCAATTTGATTAATGCCAGCCATATCAACAATAATGTACTTTAAACAATGGTGTTTGTCAGCAATTAACTTTAGCATTCTATCTTCAAAATAACCGGCATTCGCAAAATAGAGAGAACCAGAGTACTTAACAATGGCAACTACTTCACAACGATTCAAATCATTATCAAGTGCATTCATAAACATGGTTGATCCGTCATGGGTTGAAAGCTCAGTAAATCTTGGCTCCATGGTGCGGAACAAGAACAAACCTAAGGATAGAATAACACCAATTACAATGCCGTTTTCCAAGTGTGGTGCGAATAATATTGTTAATACAAATGCAGTAACAGCAACAATAGCGTCGTGTTTCTCCACTTTCCATGCATGTAAAATCGGCTTAAATTTAATAAGGTTGATGACTGCCATAATGATTACGGCTGCTAACGTTGCTTGAGGCAAATGATACAACAAAGGTGTTAGCCACAATAATGTAATACCGACAATTACCGCCGTTACTACCGACGAAAAACCTGTAACTGCGCCTGCTGAGATATTCACTGCCGAACGTGAAAATGAGCCTGAAACTGCATAACCTTGAAAAAAGCTTGAAACAACATTCGACAAACCTTGACCCATTAGCTCTTGATCAGCATTAAGGCGTTGTTTGGTTTGTGCAGCCATGGCTTTCGCAATCGAAATAGCCTCCATAAAACCAATCAAACCAATCGTAATTGCTGTCACAATCATTTGGTTTATTATAGAAAAATCAAAATTTGGAACGGTTAAAGCAGGCAACCCCTCAGGAATGGAACCAACAATTGCACCACCAAGACCGCCATCTGCTACTGGCATGCCAAAACTCATTGCCCAAGAAATAACAGTGGTCACTACTACTGCCAATAAAACACCGGGTAATTTTGGTGCGTACTTCTTAACACCAATCATAATAGCAAAAGCAACAACTGCGGCAAACAGGGTCCATGCATGTGTATGTTGTGAAGCATTAGCTAAAACGCCCCAAACTTGTTCATAAGTATGCTCGCCTACGCCTTTATCAACGCCAAATACCTTGGACAACTGCGAGGTGCCAATAATAATTGCAGCTGCATTGGTAAAACCAACTACCACAGGATGGGACAAGAAATTAATAACAAAACCAAGTTTTAGTGCGCCTAATGCAAATTGGAATATACCCACCAAAAATGCTAATAATGAAGCGTAAGCAGCATATGTCACCATATCTGCACCATCTGGAATGATTGTTGGAATTGCTGCTGCGGTTAATAAAGATACAACAGCAACTGGCCCCGTACCTAACTGCCTTGAAGAGCCCATAAGGGCGGCAATCATCACTGGTAAAAATGAAGCGTACAAACCGTATTGTGGTGCAAGACCTGCTAATTGTGCGTAAGCCATTGATTGTGGCACTAATACCAATGCAACGGTTAAGCCTGCGACTAAATCCGCTTTTAATACGTTTTTATCTTTTATCTCATGAATCCAGGCTAAAAAAGGCAAGAATTTTGCAATCTTATCCATTTGTATTTCCAATTATGTATAAAAAAATAGCCAAATGCTATCAAGGCTCCACTCAGAGAAGACTGAGTAAATATATTAGTGATGCATTATATAATAATTCCTACATTTAATGTGTGTCATTTTGTATAATACTGATCTTGTCTTTTCAGACACATCCGTTTTAATAAATTTATACAAGCACAAGGAATTAGATCCATGAAACTCATTGAAAACCTACACTTTAACAACATTCGTGGCGACATTACGGGTGGCATTACGGCAGGCGTCGTTGCTCTGCCTTTTGCTATTGCCATGGGACTTGCCTCTGGTGCTGGTGCAATTGCCGGCCTTTATGGCGCAATCATTACTGGTTTTTTTGCTGCATTGTTTGGTGGTACTGGTGCACAAGTATCAGGCCCAACTGGCCCTATGACCGTGGTCATGGCTTTGGTGGTTACTCAATTTGTGACTTTCTTTGAAGGCAAGATTGATCCGTTAACCGGCTTGGTCTATACTCACGATGCAGCCCTTGGCGCTGGTCTTACCATTGCATTTACCACGGTAGTTTTGGGTGGGTTATTTCAAATTACTTTTGGCTTGTTAAAACTAGGGCGCTTTATCAACCTAATGCCTCACCCTGTTACCTCTGGCTTCATGACTGGTATCGGCGTGATTATTATTATTTTACAAATCCCTCAAGTATTGGGTTTTTACGACATTAAGGGATCAACACTGGGGATTTTTTCTCAACTTGGCGATGTTCCAAATTATTTTATTAATACAGGCGCTATCTCAATTGCCATCGTTACCATTGTTGTGGTTTATCTATTACCTAAAAAAATTGGGAAATTTATCCCGTCTCCACTGTTTGCATTAATTACTGGCACGTTAGTCCTGTTATTTTTTCCAGAATTCTTCTCGTCCAATGTAGAACCACTCAACAACATGATACTAGGAGACATTCCAACAGGTTTACCAACATTCCAAATGCCTTCTTGGGAAGCCAGTATTGTGGTCGATATGATCGCCTCAGGCATGATGCTAGCAATTTTAGGCTCAATTGATTCACTCTTAACCTCTTTAGTTTCTGATGAGATTACTCGTACACATCACAAATCAGACCGTGAGCTGATCGGTCAAGGCATTGGTAATACTTTTTCTGGTTTATTTGGCGGTTTACCTGGTGCGGGCGCCACAATGCGTACCATGACTAACGTTAAGGCTGGCGGTCTAACGCCGATCTCTGGTGCTCTACATGCCGTATTATTGCTAGCAATTGTTTTAGGTGGTGCGCAATATGCCAAAGAAATTCCGCTAGCCGTGTTGGGCGCTATCCTGGTTAAAGTTGGCACCGATATCATTGACTGGGACTATTTAAAAAGTCTGGTTTCTGCACCAAAATCAGGCGCTCTGATTATGGTTGTGGTTCTGGGAATTACTGTTCTTTATAATCTAATGGCAGCAGTTGGCGTTGGCTTGGTTATGGCCAGCTTAATTTTCTTACAAAGAATGACCGATGTACAATTGGCCAGCATCGTATCCGTTCAAACCATTGAGGAGGCATCTCATCTTGATGAGGCCCATCAGGAATTAATTCGTGCCGGAAATACTCTGTTTTACCAACTTAACGGACCAATGAGCTTTGGTTCAGCAAAAGGAATTGTCAGAGATTTTTCCACAAAAACCAACTACAACAGAGTAATCCTAGACTTGTCCAACGTCCCTATTATTGACTATACCACTTCACGTGGAATTTCTGAAGTGTGTAATATCTGCACAGAAAAATCAGCAGAAATTACCATTGTTGGTGCTAATACTAAAGTCAGACACTTTCTTGAAAACATTGGTATTGACAAGGCGTTCTTAACCTAGCAAGCTTGATGATGAGTGTGTTTATTTAATTAAAAATTATCGTCCCAATCAACCACAATTTGCTGTTTATCGATATCAACTGAAATCAGAAATGGTTCAATATATGGCACCCAATGCTCTTTTCTACCATTAACCACAAGCACACTGTTTGACCCGGTATCAACCAAACCGGATACTTTACCCAGTACAATTTTTTCTTGGTTAATAACATTTAAACCAATAAGGTCTTCCCAATAATATTCACCTTTATTGAGTTTTGGCAATTGTGACTTATTAATATAGATGTCAATGCCAATAAAAGTTCTTGCCTGATCCATATCATGAACATCTTTAATCTGTGCAACAAGAGTTTTTCCCTGTTCTCGACCTTTAATAATATCAAGCGTTTGCCACTGACCATTTACCTCAATGTGCCACGGCTGATAAGACAGGATGTTTTTTCGAGGATTTGTGTGTGAGAATACTTTTACCCAGCCCTGAATGCCAAAAAGGCCATTGATCTTACCGACCAACAGCCTTTTGTTGTTAGAAATGGAAGATGCTGAATTACTCAGCAGCCTTTTCCTCTTCTGTTGACTCCTCTGCGACTTCAGGCTTTGCATCTTCTACCGGTGCTTCTTCTGAAACTTCTTCAGCACTTGCGGCCTCCGCTTCGGCGGCTGCCTTAGCTTCAGCTTCTTCTGCTGCTTTCGCCTCAGCTGCTGCTTTGGCCTCTTCGTCCGCTTTTGCTTTTACTTGTGCTGCTAATTTAGCTGCTACTGCTGCTGCTCTAACACCTTGTGCTGCAACACGTTTTTCACGAATTGAAGGGTCTTTAAACTCTTTAACAAGTTGCTTAACACGATCAGAGATTTGTGCACCTTTCGATGTCCAGTAATCTAATCTGTCTTCTTCGATGGTAAGCCTAACTTCTTGTCCGCGAGCCACTGGATTAAAATATCCAATACGCTCAATGTAACCACTGTCTCTACGTTTTCTAGAGTCTGTTGCTACAATTGAATAAAAAGGTTTTTTCTTGGCTCCACCTCGGGCTAGTCTAATTTTAACCATGGGTTTTTTGCTCCTTTTATATTAATAATACTCATACCGAAAAGTATAAGACGCGAAATTATATCAGTTTTTCAATATCGCGTGCTAATTTCTCAGCATCGCCGGTGTAAGTCATTGGAGTTAGCTCAGCTAAGGCTTGTTTTGCTTCTTTTGGCATATCAAGATCTTTTACAAACTCAGCTAGCATTTGGGCATCAATGGTATTACCTCGTGTGAGTGCTTTGAGTTTTTCATATGGATTTTCAATACCATAACGACGCATCACCGTTTGAATTGGTTCGGCTAATACTTCCCACGAGCTGTCTAGGTCTTCTAACAACTTTGCTTCATTAGTCTCTAGTTTACTAATGCCTTTGGCAATAGACGCATAGGCTACCAAACAATGCGCGCAACTCACGCCAAGATTTCTTAATACAGTCGAATCCGATAGGTCTCTTTGCCAGCGAGAAATAGCTAATTTATCGGCTAAATGTGTGTTCAAAGCGTTAGCAATGCCTAAGTTTCCTTCGCCATTTTCAAAATCAATTGGATTTACTTTGTGTGGCATGGTTGATGAGCCTACTTCTCCAGCAATGGTCTTTTGTTTGAAGTAGCCAAGCGAAACATAGCCCCAAATATCACGACAAAAATCAATCAAAATGGTATTAAAGCGATTGATTGAATGGAAATACTCAGCCATGTAGTCATGAGTTTCAATCTGCGCAGTATACATGGCGTAATTCACACCTAAATCTTCAATGAATGCTTGCGAAATACTTTGCCAGTCGAGATCTGGATAAGCACTAATGTGTGCATTAAAATTACCCACAGCGCCGTTAAACTTGCCCATAATCTTAACGGTTTTGAGGTGCTCAATTTGCCTTTTTAAACGATACGCAAAATTGGCCATTTCCTTGCCTACCGTAGTTGGTGAAGCGGTCTGTCCATGAGTACGAGACAACATTGGAATGCTTGCGTTGTCTTTTGCAAGCGCACCAATTAATGCCAATACGTTTTGCATCTCGGCAAGTATCGCATCACGACCATCAATTAACATGAGTGCGTGAGATAAGTTGTTAATGTCTTCTGAGGTACAAGCAAAATGGAAAAACTCACTCACGGCATTGAGTTCAGTATTGTCCTTAATCTTGTCTTTTAAAAAGTATTCAACTGCTTTAACGTCATGATTAGTTGTACGCTCAATATCCTTAACCGCTTGCGCATCTTCAAGAGAAAAATTAGTGGCAATATTGGCTAAAAATTCAGAGGCTTCTGTGCTAAATGCTGTCACCTCAGCAATACTATCATTATCCGCCATGGCTTGTAGCCACTTAACCTCAATCAATACACGGTATTTAATCAGGCCAAATTCACTGAAAATTGAGCCTAAAACCTTGGTTTTATCAAAATAGCGTCCATCGACAGGGGAAATAGCGGTTAAAGCACTGAGTTCCATAATGCGTTAAGTTAAATCAAATAAATGATAAAATTATACGCTTTATATGATTCACTTTTTACGCAGATGAAAACAGCCTATTTAGCTCACATTGAAGAGCGCGCTAAAGATAATTTACCACCACTGGTATTAAATGCAGAACAAACTCAATCCGTGGTTGAAAAATTAATTAATGGCGATGATGAAAAATTTTACCTGGATTTATTGACTCATCGAGTGCCTCCAGGTGTAGATGAGGCTGCCTATGTCAAAGCCAGCTTTTTGGCTAGTGTTGCCAAAGGTGAACAGACTTGCAATGCAATTGACCAAGCACAGGCAACGTTTTTATTAGGCACCATGTTGGGCGGTTATAACATATCACCATTGATCGAGCTATTAGAAATTGGCACGACAGCACAAGTAGCTTGTGATGCTCTATCAAAAACATTATTAATTTATGAAGCCTATCAAACGATTGTGGAGAAATCAATTGACAATACTTTTGCTAAGCAGGTCGTTGATAGCTGGGTAGATGCCGATTGGTTTACAACCAAAGAAGAATTACCAAAAGAAATTAAACTAACCGTCTTTCGCGTAGAAGGTGAGATTAATACTGATGATTTATCGCCGGCAACTGAGGCATGGTCACGTCCCGATATTCCACTGCATGCTCAATCAATGTTGGTTAAAAAAATGGACGATCCGCTAGAAATCATTGCACAACTTAAAGAAAAAGGCTTGCCGCTTGCTTTTGTTGGTGATGTTGTGGGTACTGGGTCTTCACGTAAATCAGCCATTAACTCTGTACTGTGGCACATGGGTAATGACATTAATTATGTGCCAAATAAGCGTGGTGGTGGCGTGGTACTAGGTGGCAACATTGCGCCAATCTTCTTTAACACAGCGGAAGACTCAGGGGCACTGCCTATTGAGTGTGACGTAACCAAGATGAACATGGGTGATGAAATTACCATCTACCCATACGAGGGGAAAATTACTAACGCCAGTGGCGAGACTATTTCTACTTTTGAATTATCGCCAACCACCATGCCAGATGAAGTGCGTGCAGGCGGCCGTATTCCACTGATTATTGGCAGAGGCCTTACAGACAAAACCCGTCAAGATTTAGGGCTGCCAGTGAGTAAGGTTTTCTTACGCCCACAAGATGCCAGCAATAGTAGCGTAGGCTATACTTTAGCACAAAAAATTGTAGGTAAAGCTTGCGGTGTTAAAGGCATTCGTCCAGGTACGTATTGCGAACCGCGCATGACCACCGTCGGTTCACAAGACACCACTGGTGCAATGACTCGTGATGAATTAAAAGAGCTAGCTTGTTTGGGCTTCTCAGCAGACTTAGTCATGCAAAGTTTTTGTCATACGGCGGCTTATCCAAAACCAGTTGATTTAGAGCTCCAGCATTCATTGCCTGATTTTATGCAATCCCGTGGCGGTGTGGCGCTTAAACCGGGCGATGGTATTATTCACTCGTGGCTTAATCGCATGTTGCTACCCGATACAGTAGGCACAGGTGGTGACTCACACACACGATTCCCAATTGGTATTAGCTTTCCTGCTGGATCTGGTTTGGTAGCTTTTGGCGCTTCAATCGGTGTTTTACCACTTGACATGCCAGAATCAGTATTGGTCAAATTTAGTGGCGCCATGCAAGAGGGCATAACACTACGCGACCTGGTGAATGCTATTCCATACGTCGCCATTCAGCAAGGGTTATTGACCGTTGAAAAATCCAACAAGAAAAATATCTTTTCGGGTCGTATCTTAGAAATCGAAGGCTTGGGAGATCTTAAGATAGAACAAGCCTTTGAGCTTACTGATGCCTCTGCTGAACGCTCAGCTAACGGCTGCACAATCAAGCTCAACAAAGAGCCAGTGTCGGAATACTTACAATCTAACATTGCCCTACTATCATCGATGATAGAGATGGGCTACGAAGATAAGAAGACCATCGCTCGTCGTATTCAAGCCATGCAAAAATGGTTAGACGCGCCTGAACTTTTAAAGGCGGATGATAATTGTGAATACGCTGCGGTAATCGAGATAAACCTTGATGAAATCAAGGAGCCTATTCTAGCTTGTCCTAATGATCCAGATGATGTTAAGCTACTTTCAGATGTTGCCAATACTGCTATTGATGAAGTATTTATTGGCTCATGCATGACTAATATCGGCCACTTTAGAGCGACTGCCCAGTTATTAAAAGACCAATCAAAATTACCAACTGAGCTTTGGGTTGCGCCACCTACTCGTATGGATGAGGCGCAACTTAGGAAAGAAGGCATCTACAAGGTTTTTGATGCAATTACTAAGCATACTGAGATACCAGGTTGCTCGCTTTGTATGGGCAATCAGGCTCGTGTTAATAATAATGCCACCGTAGTCTCAACCTCAACACGCAATTTTCCAAATCGCCTAGGCGATGGTGCGAACGTTTACTTATCTTCTGCCGAAGTAGCAGCCATTTCAGCAAAATTAGGCCACATTCCTACCGTTGATGAATACTTAAATGCGATGCGAGCAATCAAACCAATATCGACTGATATTTACCAATACCTTAACTTTGATCGGATATCAGAATACCGAGAAGCGATTGGACACATTGCGCTTGATACTATTCTTGAAGAGTAATATTTACTAGCGGACAATAAAAAGCCGCTTATTTCAGATAGCGGCTTTTTATTGGAATTTTTTAAAGAAACTTATTTAATTTTTGTTTCTTTGTACATCACATGTTTTCTAACAACAGGGTCAAACTTTTTAACTTCCACCTTTTCTGGGTGAAGGCGTTTGTTTTTAGTTGTTGTATAAAAATGACCCGTTTTGGCTGATGATACTAATTTAATCTTTTCTCTCATACTTTACTCCTAAACCTTTTCGCCACGTGCACGGATTTCTGCTAATACGGTATCAATGCCTTTCTTATCGACAATACGCAAACCCTTTGCAGTTAACTTTAATTTTACAAAACGATTTTCACTCTCCACCCAAAAACGGTGCGTGTGAAGATTTGGATAAAAACGACGACGCGTTCTGTTGTTCGCGTGTGATACATTATTACCACTAATCGGGCGCTTACCGGTGACTTGACATATCTTTGCCATAACTAACTTACCAAAAATCTAAAAGAAAGGAATTATACTTAAAAAATACAAGTTTTCAAAGCTAAATTATATAAATATCCTATTTACTATTGGGCCAACAAACGGTATTATAACCACCCATTGGAGGGATGGCAGAGCGGCTGAATGCACTGGTCTTGAAAACCAGCAAGGGTTAATACCCTTCCAGGGTTCAAATCCCTGTCCCTCCACCATTACTGCTTAGAACAACTAAAATATAATGCCAAAAATTCGCTACACCATCTCAGGCATTACCAAAGACGGACAAAAATTCAGACCGAGCGATTGGACCGAGCGTTTAGTCTGT
>Ga0257126_1000214_pt1 | contig 49226 bp, 41 predicted proteins | sample SI060_120mmetaG_FD_190151 | JGI IMG/M metagenome (GOLD analysis project Ga0257126, IMG submission 190151) | Marine microbial communities from Saanich Inlet, British Columbia, Canada - SI060_120m | ecosystem: Environmental > Aquatic > Marine > Inlet | place: Canada: British Columbia | collected... | reverse complement strand
ACCCTCTAGGGTGAGGGCACTCTCTACAAAGCGAGAGAGAGAGGTGAGTTGAGTAACTATACGATTCTCTATCTTATCCGTTATATTAAAGCGTCGCCCAACTACTGTGACCAACATCAGAAGGGCTGTTAGTTGAGTAGTGAATGCTTTAGTAGACGCAACTCCAATTTCAGGTCCTGCACGAGTTAGTAGGTTGAAATCGCTCTCTCTGATCAGTGAGCTCTCAGCTACATTGCAGATAGTTAAAGAACCAATAATATTTTCTAAGGAGCTATTTTTGACAGAGTTTAATGCGGCAAGAGTATCTGCAGTCTCTCCAGATTGTGAGATAGTGACAATCAATGTACCTGGAAGCACGACAGGGTGACGGTACCTATATTCACTTGCAACCTCAACATGACAAGGTACTCCAGCTACCCCCTCAAACCAGTTGCGTGCGACCATTCCAGCATGGTAGCTAGTTCCACAAGCCAAAATCTGGATGGCTTGAATTTTATCAAATAGTTCGCTAACAGATGGGCCGAAGCTCTCCTCTAATACTCTATAATCAGCGATGCGTCCCTCTAAAGTCTCGGCTATAGCATTTGGCTGTTCATAAATTTCTTTGAGCATATAGTGAGCATAGCGTCCAAGATTGGTGTCATCTACAGAGAGTGATGAAGTATGTATTTTGCGTTCTACAGCTTTTCGTTCACGGTTAAATATCTTAATGGAGTTCTCTCTAATCTCGGCAAGGTCACCATCTTCTAAGTAGATAAATTTATTAGTGTGAGAGATAAGAGCAGCACTATCTGAGGCGATATAATTTCCGTTACTCCCAACTCCAATTACTAGAGGACTTCCTAGTCGAGCAGCAACCAGTAGTTCAGGCTCTAGAGGACTTATCACCCCCAACGCATAAGCTCCCCGCAATTTTGTGGTAGCACTCCATACCGCATCACTTAGAGAGCTACCATTTTGGAGATGAAACTCAATTTGATGTACTACAGTTTCACTATCCGTCTCTGAAGTAAATTTGAATCCCAACTTTTTCTGCTCTTCACGCAACTGCTGGTGATTCTCTATGATTCCATTATGGACAACCGCAGCTCTACTATTTGCAATATGAGGATGAGCATTAGAGGTTGCTGGTACTCCATGTGTTGCCCAGCGTGTGTGAGCAATTCCAATAGTTCCGCTAAGAGTAGAGCTATTAATTAACTCTTCAAGGTTTTTAACTTTTCCTTCAGCACGAACTCGTTTAATACTATTTTCACTATCTAGAACAGCAATACCTGCAGAATCATATCCACGATACTCAAGGCGCTGGATCCCCTCTAGTAGAAGTGGAGTGACACTATGGTCACCCTTTTCTAGCTCTGTTTTGGCTGTTATAGCTCCAACAATTCCGCACATTAGATATCTCTCTATTTAGTTCTGAATGGTGATTTGAAAATAAGTTAAGAATTTTACTTTAATTTACTGTTTATAGGTAAATATTAATTAGAGCTCTCTGTGTCTAAATATAGCAATAATGTTTTTAAAGATAGTAATAATTTATAGCTCCTTATTGAGTTCTAAGGGAAGTGTTACCCTAAAACAGCTTCCCTCAACCTCATCTCTATCTTCAGCTTTCACTGATCCATCATGGTGAGTAGCAACCATCCTTACAATGAAAAGACCAACTCCGAGATGAGGGCGGTCAGGGTTGCTCTCTAGCCTAGCAGATACCATAGATTCAAATAGAGTATCTCTAATCTCTGCATTAATGAATGGCCCCTCATTTTTTATCTCTATCTCTATATTATGGGTGTCACTGATTACATTAATCTCTATAGGTTTTTCTGGGTAGCTATAGTCCAAGGCATTATTTAGAAGGTTATCTAACATCTGCTCAATAGCATAAGGCCAGCCATTCAGTAGTAATTTGTTATTTGACTTAGGGCTGGACTCTGAGTTAGAGGAGTTGAGAAATGATATTTTAAAATATTGGAGAGGATGACTATTCTGGTAGTTTTCTAAATACTCATCAAGAAGCTCTTGTAGATCGAATATCTCTCGGCTGCCTGGAGTAAGAGCATCTTCTAGGCTGGAGGCTTCGGCAAGACTCTGCACCATAGATCCAAGTCGCCCAATACCGCGCCTGGTTTTTAGGAGATATTTTTTACTACTCGCTGTCTCTGGAATCTCTCTCTCTAGATTCTCTAAAGAGGTTGAGACAATGTTAAGTGGATTTAGAATCTCATGTTTTAACATCCTTGGCATTCTCTCTAAGTAGTGGGTGTAACGCGATAGCCTACTCAGCATTCCAGAAATACTTCGGGAAAGATCGCCAAGTTCATCTAGCGAGCGGCTATCACTAACTATCTGCTCAGAGAGAATCCTTCCACTGCTATCGATAGCATTTGAGGTCTCTTGTCCAATCCTATGTAGGCGTATAGTGAGGCGAGTTGCGATTGAGATAAGAATTAGTGAGGCGATAAGTATGATTAACATAGTTGATCCAATTGCATTCTCTAAACTTATTCTAAGTTCTGCGAGAATGCGTAGGTTGCTCTGCTCAGCTATAACAGCCCCAAGCTCACCAGACTCCCCATGAATAGGGTATACAATGGTGATAACATCTGCAGCCCCATCATAAGAGGGGCGCACAAAACGCTGCTCTTCTCCAGTTCTGAGAGCTATCTCAATAGCACTCCAAGAGAACTCTCGTGTATCTCTGATTGGTTCATCAAACTCATCAATTGGAGAGCCAAATATCCAATCAAAAATAGTTGCTGTAATGGGGTTTCGTTCATCATCTCTAGTTAAAGTGGTGAGAAGCTGTCCTGTGGTTGCAACAATACGGCGGTGTCTATCAGTGATAGAGAAGCGTGCATCAGGTAGATCGATGGCATTAATTGTGCGTTCCATTGAAGGGGCTGGCAGAAATACCCTATTCAAATATGCTTCAGTCCACTCTTTGAATGTGCCAATTTCAGTCTCTATATCTCTACTCTTTTCATCGTCTACATCAATAATTGAGAATGATAGTGAAGCAGATTCGTTAATTAATTTGCGTGGAATTTTAAGTTTTATAAGGTATCCGTGTTTGGTTGGAAACATTGATGCAGTAAATAAATTGTCGTGTTTACCAGTTAAAGGTTTATCCCACTGCTCATCCATACGATATATTCCCATGCGACCACGACTGTATGCTGTGGCTATAAAGTTTTGTGCTGGGATATTATCTTGCTGGAGGTAGATGCGCAGATGATCTCCACTATCTACTCGTAACCCTTTAAACTTGCGAAAGAGGTGGTGGTCATCATTAACCATAAAAATAGAGTAGATGTTACGCTTATCTGAAGATACTCCTAGAATATGATCAAATGAGAGATCATTTTTTGTGTAGTTGTTGCCACCTTGTAAGATGTGGCTCTCCCCATAGTTAACAGCTCGTTCAAGTATTGGCTGCCATTTTTTTATCTCTGGAGTGTCAATATCTGGAGTCTCTTTCAGTTCATAGACATAGAAATCTTGTTCACTACTAAGTTCATGAGGAATTCCTGTCTCTGGATTAAAAAGCTCTGGATTGTTGTGAAGAACGGTAGCAACAGCTTGGGATGCCATCGATAGCGCATTCTCTTGTCCGCGCTGAAGAAACTCTTTCATCTCAGTCAACATCTTATATCCCATAATTGGGATAGTAAGAAATAGTAGAATTGCTAAAATTAGCTTATTGCGAATTCCACCCCAGCTTCTGACTGTTAACAGTCCCAACGGTAACCAACTCCGAATATGTTGCGAATGCAGTTGAATTCAGGATCTAGTCGCTTAAACTTGATTCTTATTCGTCTTATATGACCGTTGATAGTGTTCTTCTCCACAATAGTCTGGCGAGTTACAGGCATAAGTGCTTCGTAACTAAATGCCTCGCCAGCAGACTCTACCAACGCTTCAACCAACCAGAACTCTGTTAAAGTAAGATCTAAGCTCTTTCCTTGCCAGTGAGCGGTCATAGATATCTCATTAATAGTTAGTTCACCAAAGATTGAGTTATTGTCAGTTGGAAAATGTTCGCCTTGGTTGGTAAGGCGGTCTTCAATTTGGAATAAGGAGAAGACTCGTACCGTGAGGTACTCCAGAGTGATAGGTTTAATTAAGTAGTCCCATGCCTCTAGTTTAAGTCCCTCAACTCGATCTACTTCACTATCACGGGCAGTTAGAAATATAACGGGGATGGTGGGGTACTTACGGTGAAGCTCACTACAGATCTCAAAGCCAGCATCATGATTATTACCTAACATTACATCTAAAATTGCAAGATCAGGTCGGTCTTCACTAAACCCTAAAAGAGCCTCATCTTTATCTGCATAGGCAGTTACCTCATAACCTTCACTTCGCAGTGCGTCACTATAGTTTTCACGCTGATCTAAGTCATCTTCTACAATTGCAATTTTTTTACTCATAACAATAGTATATACTATTCAGTTTTTATAGACTAGAAAGCATTAGAGAAACTTAATATGAAACTTACTACAAGATTTGCCCCAAGCCCAACTGGATACCTTCATGTCGGAGGAGCGCGTACAGCACTATTCTCCTGGCTATATGCACGCCGCCATGGCGGTGACTTTATTCTGCGTATTGAAGATACTGATCGTGAGCGTTCTACTAAAGAGTCAGTCAATGCTATCTTAGAAGGTATGAGCTGGCTAGGTCTGGAATACGATCAAGGACCGTTCTACCAAACTGATCGCTTTAAGCGTTATAACGAGATAATCCAACAGCTTTTAAATGATGGGAATGCATACTACTGTTACTGTAGTAAGGGTGAGCTTGACGAGATGCGAGAGGGGCAGCGATCTAGAAAAGAGAAGCCTCGTTATACTGGAATATGTCGCAGCCGTAGTGAACCTCGTGAAGGGGTGGAGCCAGTTGTCCGTTTTAAAAATCCTACTGATGGAGTTGTGATTGTAGAAGATAGCGTAAGAGGAAATGTTGCATTTCAAAATAGCGAACTTGATGATCTTATTATTGCTCGCTCTGATGGGACTCCAACATACAATTTAACTGTAGTTGTAGATGATTTAGATATGGGATTGACTCATGTTATTCGTGGTGATGACCATCTAAATAATACACCAAGGCAGATTAATATACTTAGAGCTTTAGGGACTGCTCCACCTAAATATGCTCACCTCCCAATGATATTAGGATCTGATGGCGCACGCCTCTCTAAAAGGCACGGAGCAGTGAGTGTTATGCAGTATCGAAATGATGGCTTCTTGCCAGAAGCACTTCTTAACTACTTGGTGCGTTTAGGGTGGTCACATGGAGATCAAGAGATATTCTCTATGGATGAGATGGTTGAGTTGTTTGATACTTCAGAGGTGAATAACTCCGCATCAACATTCAATCCAGAAAAACTACTCTGGCTGAATCAGCACTATATTAAGAGTAGCTCTCCAGAGCATATTGCAAGGCATCTATCCTGGCATCTTGGGGAGAGAGATATAGATCCAACAAAATCTGGTCCAGAGTTGACCAAGGTTGTCGCTGCTCAACAAGAGCGAGCTAAAACCTTGGTGGAGATGGCAGATAACAGTCGCTTTTTTTATAAAGATTTTACAGAGTTTGATGAGAAGGCGGCAAAGAAGAACCTGAAAGCAGCGGCAGCAGAACCGCTCACTAAAATGAGGGAAATGTTTGAGGAGTTGGAAATATGGGATGCAGACCCTCTTCATGAAATTGTAAAAGAGGTTGCTGAAACTCTTGATTTAAAACTTGGTAAAGTAGCACAACCGTTAAGAGTTGCAATTAGTGGTGGCGCAATCTCACCACCGATAGATGTAACTCTAGAGTTAGTTGGTAGAGAGCGAGTATTGAATAGAGTAGATATGGCTCTTAAATTTATAGAGCAGAGAGTAGCTGCGCAAGGATAGATATTTTTATGTGTTAAAGTGGAGTGTTTTTAATTTTGTATAAAGTGGACGGTGTTTTTTCTTAATAAAATAGATAAATAAATTATCTAATAAACTCTGTGACAAAAAGTTGTTGACATTTTAGGTGAAAGTAAGTAAAGTATGCGCTCGCTCTTTTGGGGCTATAGCTCAGCTGGGAGAGCACCTGCATGGCATGCAGGGGGTCGGCGGTTCGATCCCGCCTAGCTCCACCAAAAATGCTGAAGAAGTAAGTGAAAAGTAGAGTAAGTGAAAAGTTCTAAGTCCCCATCGTCTAGAGGCCTAGGACACCGGGTTTTCATCTCGGCAACAGGGGTTCGAAACCCCTTGGGGACGCCAATAAAGCAAAAAAACATCAACTTGTAATGAGTTGATGTTTTTTTATGTCTAACTTAATGTCTGATTTAGGTGGTTAAGCACCATACTGTTCCCGATATTTGCGTACACTATCTAGTGAATTGGCAAAATCGGGGAGATCTTTGAGATAGGTTATCATATCTTCTAGATTAACTATGCTTGCAACTTCAACCCCGTAATCTGACTCCACCTCTTGGATTGCAGAACGGTCTCGTTGCCCTCGCTCTTGCCGATCTAACGATATTACAACTCCAGCAAATGTGGCGCTGTTATCTTTTATAATATCAACAGACTCCCGTACTGAGGTGCCTGCGGAAATTACATCGTCAATCACTAAGATACGCCCCTCTAGTGGAGCTCCCACAATAACTCCACCCTCACCATGATCTTTGACCTCTTTTCTGTTGAACGCAAATGGAATGTCTAAGTTATGCTCTTCTGCAAGATAGGTAGCTGTGACTGCAGCTAGAGGAATTCCCTTGTATGCCGGTCCGTAGAGAAGATCAAACTCAATGCCGCTCTCTACAATTGCTGCCGCATAATATCTTCCTAGTCGTGCAAGTTGTGCCCCATGATTAAAGAGTCCAGCATTAAAAAAGTATGGGCTGACTCTTCCAGATTTGAGGGTGAACTCTCCGAAACGAAGTACGCCAGCTGAAATCGCAAACTCTAGAAAATCTCTCTTATATTGCTGCATATTTTTATTGCTCCTATAGTTAAAAACATAATTATACCCAAATCCAATGTTATATACTTACCTGCTGTGAATATGAAATCAAATACCTCTCCACCGACAATCGCACAACTTCTCTCATCGTTTAAAGATAAGAGAATGTTGTGGATATTTATACTAGGATTCTCTAGTGGATTTCCTTGGGTGTTGATCGGTTCTGCGATGAGCGCTTGGCTGCAAGAGGCAGGATTGACTCGAAGTGCAATCGGTTTTTTTGGTTCGGTATTTATTGTCTATGCACTGAACTTTCTCTGGGCGCCTTTGCTGGATCGAGTAAAACTCCCGCTCCTCAATAATTTGCTTGGACAGCGCCGCTCTTGGATTGTGTTAATGCAGTGGGTGATCATGGTTGCAGCTGTAGCCATTGGCTTTACTGACCCTGCAGGGAGTATGCTCTGGACTAGTCTGTTAGCACTCCTCATTGCTCTCTCATCCGCAACCCAAGATATTGCGATTGATGCCTACCGTATTGAAATTATAGCAACAGATGAGGAGGATATGATCCCATTTGCAGCAGCAATAACAACCAGTGGATGGTGGAGTGGATTTAGTATTCCAGGGGCTATTGCTCTATATCTATCAGATGTGCCAGGAATGGAGTGGTCATCAGTATATCTAGTTATGGGAGTTGTTGTTGCGCTACTATCTATTACTGTATGGAGAATGCGGGAGCCAGAGAATATGCGTGAAGAGATGCAACAGCGCAGCGAAGAGGTATATGAGGAAGAGTTAGAGCATCATCACTGGTTGGCGTGGTGGGGAGTTACCGTGGTTGAACCATTTCTTGAGTTCTTTAGGCGTAATGGGTGGCAGTTGGCAATTGCTATCCTCTCTTTTATCTTTCTGTTTAAACTAGGGGAGGCATTTCTTGGAAGAATGTCGATAGTCTTCTATAAAGAGATTGGGTTTAGTAATAGTGATATTGCTACCTACTCTAAATTGGTGGGGTGGTGGGTAACTATAATCTTCTCCCTTCTCGCAGGAGTTTTTAATGCTAGATTTGGAATTGTGCGTGGCTTGATGATAGGAGGAGTTGCGATGGCATCAACTAATCTCCTCTTCTCGTGGTTAGCAGTGGTAGGTCCTGATACAACTATTTTTGCACTTGCAGTTGTATTAGATAACTTCACTTCCGCATTTGCTACAGTAACTTTCGTCACCTTCATCTCCTATCTAACTAGCCGCGCCTACACCGCAACCCAGTATGCTTTGATGGCATCACTCGGTAATTTAGGGAGAACGACCGTAGCCTCATTTAGTGGAGTTTTAGTAGATGGCCTTAATGGAGATTGGTTCACCTTCTTCTTATTGACTGCCCTTATGGCAATACCAGCACTGTTACTATTGTGGAGAATAGGGCATAGATTGAGATAGCTATTAGTAATATTTATAAATATTTAAGGAAAATGTAATGAGTGATAAAAAATGGAACCCTAACCAGCCGATAAGATCTCTCTGGAGTAGTGCTGAGGCAGAGCTTTGTGAGTCTGATTTAGAACTTCGTGTATACAGCTCTCGGCTGTTGGGACAGGATTCAACCTTAGTGTTACATGGAGGTGGTAACACTTCGGTTAAAGTTAAAGAGCTCAATCTCGTAGGAGAAGAGGAAGAGATTCTCTATGTGAAAGGTAGTGGATGGGATCTTGCAACTATAGAGAAAGAGGGGTTTGCTCCTGTACGCTTAACTCCGATGCAGAAGTTGGCGAAGTTAAAAGCGTTGAGTGATCCAGAGATGGTTAATGAGCTAAAGACGCAGATGATTCTTGCTGGAGCTCCATCACCATCGGTTGAGACTATTCTCCATGCAGTTCTACCTTTTAGATTTGTTGACCATACTCACGCAGATGCAGTTGTTACCCTTACCAATAGTGTTGATGGTGAGCAGAGAGTGAGAGAGCTCTATGGGGATAAAGTGATTGTAGTCCCCTATGTTATGCCAGGATTTGATCTTGCTCGCCAGATAGATGAAGAGTTTTCCAAACAGAAAACAGAGAAGACTATAGGTATGGTACTTCTTCATCATGGAGTATTTACCTTTAGTGATTCGGCACAAGACTCTTATGAAAATATGGTGAAATTAGTATCTATGGCTGAGGAATATCTCCAGCAAGAAGATAGTTGGAGCGTTGCGCAAGATGGAGGTGAGATCACCGCTCCTGTTGGGGAGATGCGTGGAGATATCGCTTCTCTCCGTGCAGATATATCTGTGGCGGCAGGGTCTCCTATGATCATGCAGATGGTTCAGAGTAGGGCTGGCTTAAATTTTTCCAACCAAGATATGGTGGCAGATATCGCCTGCCGTGGGCCAGTAACTCCGGACCATGTACTTCGCACTAAACGCATCCCTATGGTAGGGCGCGATGTTACTGCTTATGGAGACGAATACAGAAAATATTTTGAACAGCACTCTCCTAATGCAACTGAAGCTAAAACAATATTAGATTCAGCGCCAAGAGTAGTGTTAGATCAATCTTTAGGACTTTGTGTGGTTGGAAAAAGTGTTAAGGATGCAGATATAGTGGCAGACCTATATGAACATACTATGGTCTGCATTGAGCGAGCGGAGAGCTTGGGTGGATGGAGAACCCTTCCAGAGAGTGATATATTCAATCTTGAATATTGGGATCTGGAACAAGCTAAATTGAAGAAGAGCAGTGTTGCTCCACAATTTCAGGGAGAGGTGGCTCTAGTGACAGGGGCTGCTTCAGGGATAGGCAGAGCGTGTGTCGCTTCATTTATTGCACGAGGTGCTACAGTAATTGGCTTGGATATAGATCCTTCTATTGTTGATCTATATCCAAGCAGTCAGAGCTCATTTTTAGGTGTAGAGTGTGATATAGCAGATGAAGATGCGCAACGATCCGCCCTAGAGCAGGGGGTGCGCCGTTTTGGTGGTATAGATATGGTAGTCCTAAATGCAGGGCTATTTCCTGGAGGAACCCATATAGCAGAACTAGATAGTAAGAGCTGGAGACGAGTGCTAGAGGTTAACTTAGATAGCAACTTAGCACTACTGCGTGAGAGCTATCCTCTCCTTAAGTTAGCACCTAATGGCGGGCGCATTGTAGTTATGGGCTCTAAAAATGTTTCAGCACCAGGAGAGGGGGCAGCCTCTTACTCCGCATCTAAAGCAGCACTTGTTCAACTAATGCGCATTGCTGCACTTGAGTGGGGCAGAGATGGGATAAGAGTCAATGCTCTCCATCCAGATGCTGTATTTGATACAGGGATATGGAGTGAAGAAGTGTTACAGAGCCGCGCACAACATTATGGGATGAGTGTGGCTGAGTATAAAAGTAGAAATGTTATGGGGGTAGAGGTGAGTAGTAGAGATGTCGCAGAGCTTACAGCCGAACTCTGTGGAGAACTATTTGCAAAAACAACCGCAGCTCAAATTCCAATTGATGGAGGAAATGAGAGGGTTATATAGCGAGCAGAGTCTACGCTGTCGTTAATCAGTGAAAAATTGCTGAGAGAAATTTATCTCTACAATCTGTTTATCAATTTTCCCAACTTGAGTTATGTTGGTTGAGAATGGTTGTAGATCAATAAAGATCTTAAAGTTTAGCCTCTCTTTATCAGTTATGCGGAGCTGATCTATATAGTAGACCGTCCCCTCCTCTCGTAGAGGAAAGAAGTGAAGAGACTTGTTCTGTCCATTTAGATTGGTTGCGTTTCCCCATATATCCGCTTCAACAGCACTGCCCATCTCCCCTTCACTACCTTTTTTTATAACAGTTACATTTATTACAATACGATGACTACTTCTTACTATGCCGTGCAGTCTAGCAATCTCTGGAGTTAAGGTATCTGCACGAAATGCATTGTAATGGATGGTATGTTCACCAAATGTTTTAGACTGTTCCGCGCTGGCCTGGAAAGGGAGTAGTGCGAGCAGACTAACAAGTGCTACACTAATAACGAGCAGATTGATTTTGGTTGAGATAACTATTCTTCTTAAATTCATAATAATATTCATAACTGCGCATATTGACATATTAGAGTGGGCAGGTCAACTCTGAGTTTATATAGCGGGGTTACTCTCTCTTAAATCGGTAGATTGCAGTCTCTCCTAATAGGTTCGGGGCTATTTTATGCCGACTCCCTATGACTGTACGCTGGATAATGTGAATCTTTTTCTCTCTACATAGAAGTTCAAAGTCTTTCATGGTGCAGAGGTGGATGTTTGGGGTGTTGTACCAGAAGTTGGGCAGACTTTTGGTAACGGGCATTTTTCCTTTTAGTAAAAGCTGGATGCGATTTTTCCAGTATCCAAAGTTTGGAAAGGTGATAATTCCCTCTTGACCAACTCGTAACATCTCATCTAAGAGTCTATCTGGAAAGTTCATTGCCTGTAAAGTTAAGCTCATAATTACATAGTCAAAGGAGTTGTTGTCGAAGTAGTCACTAAGTCCGTGGTCTAGGTCTGACTGAATTACATTAACCCCTTTAGTAAAGCACCCCAATACTTTTTTATCATTGAGCTCGAGACCATACCCTTTAACATTGCGTCTTTCTATAAGTGAGTTTAGTAGAGTTCCATCACCACAGCCTAGATCTAAGATGCGACTATCATCTTCTATCCAGTTACAAATTAACTCTTGATCTGGGCGCATATCACTCACTGTTACTATCTCCAAAATCATCTCTATCTATCACTTTATCCATATATGCCTGCAGTATATTTAGGTATTGAGGGATTGGCATTAAAAATGCGTCATGTCCATGGTTAGCTTCTATCTCGGCATAACTAACATCTAGTCCACAATCTATTAGTGATCGTACAATCTCTTGTGAGCGTTGCGGTGGAAAGCGCCAGTCACTGGTGAAGGAGATTACGCAAAATTTTGATTTTACATCTTTTAGTGCTACAGATAGATTGTCAGCGTGGTTTAAGGCTGGGTCAAAATAGTCAAGAGCTTTGGTCATTAGGAGGTATGTGTTGGCATCAAATCTACCGATAAAGCTGTCAGCTTGGTAGCGGAGGTAGCTCTCTACCTGGAATTCCACTCCATAGCCGTAATTTATCTGTCCATCGCGCAGCTCTCTCCCAAATTTTGCTCCCATCGCTTCATCTGATAGATAGGTTATATGTCCTAACATCCGTGCTAGGCGCAGTCCTCGTTCTGGAATAGTATCTGTATGCTCTAGGTAGCGACCTTCATGGAAGTCTGGATCGGTGCGAATTGCTTGGCGTGCCACTTCATTAAATGCTATATTTTGTGCGGTAAGTTTTGGGGCTGCAGCAATTATTACAGCGTGTTGTATCCGTTTTGGATAGGAGATGCTCCACTGTAAAACTTGCATTCCGCCAAGGCTTCCTCCTACTACCGCTGCCCACTTATCAATTCCAAGTCTATCTGCAAGAAGGGCTTGGCTCTCTACCCAATCTTCAACTGTTACAAATGGGAAGTCTGGTCCATAAGGGATTCCACTCGCAGGGTTGATGGTGGCTGGTCCTGTAGAACCATCGCATCCCCCAAGGTTGTTTGGTGATACTATAAAAAAGCGGTCACTATCTATCGGTTTTCCTGGACCAATAGCTGTCTCCCACCACCCTGGTTTTCGTTCTGGATCTCCATTTTTGTCTAAGTGGTAGCCCGCAGCGTGGTGGTTGCCAGAGAGGGCGTGACAAATAAGGATTGCATTGCTCGCATCCTGATTAAGTGTGCCGTAAGTCTCATATACTAATTTGTAGGAGTTTAGGGTGTCACCACTGCGTAGTTTGAGCGGTTGTCTGAATTCTGCGCTCTCTGGGCTGACGATCCCAATTGAATCTTTCATTAGAGTGCGCGAGCAAGATCTTGTAGAATTGCAGTCACTATCACCTCAAATATTTTTACCCCTAATAGCCCTATGATGGGGGTGAAATCAACTCCACCATTTGCTGGTATTAATTTGCGAATTGGGTTTAAGATAGGCGCAGAAAACTGGCGGAGGAGTGTTATACCAGGATGGTTTTCAATTGATGATTGAAACCAGCTTAGAATTGAGAGGATGAATATCGACCAAAATAGAATGTTGGCAATTAAGGATACTATTGCAGCTATGGTTGCAAAAACTAAAACAGTGGGAGTAGTCCCAGTAGTAGCGAGAGTTATGCTTATGTATTGAAGAGCGAACAGGAATATTAGTGATGCGCTATCTACCTTATCTGTCGATGGTACGAAGGAGCGTAGAGGCTTTAAGAAGGTATCACTAATGCGAACTATAGCCTGAGATATAGGGTTGTATTGATCTGCTTTTACCCACTGCAGCATAAAACGGAGTAGTGCTATCAGCACTACAATTTCAAGTAGAGTTTGGATCAGTATTATACCTGCTCCAGCAGTATTGTTCATTATGGGGCTCCCTCTAGTGATTGATCTCCCAGTATATCACCTAGTTCAATAGAACGTTTGTGGGCTGCACTTACTGCATCTTTAACTAAGTTCTCGAACTCACCTTGTTGAAAAGTTAATATTGCTTGCTCTGTAGTTCCGCCAGGAGAAGTGACTTGTTGGCGTAGTTCCGAGCTGCTTTTTGGTAACTCAAGAGCCATCTTTGCTGCTCCAAATGCAGTTTGCAAGGTTAGAAGTCTAGCACTCTCTGCACTTAATCCTAGTTCTACTCCAGTACGCTCCATCGCTTCCATTAGGAGGAAGAAGTAGGCTGGTCCACTACCAGATATTGCAGTAACTGCATCCAACTGGCTCTCATCATCAAGCCATGCGGTGACCCCTACGGCACGCATAATAGATTCTGCTAAATTGCGTTGATTCTCTGTTACCTCTGAGTTTGCATAGAGTGCTGTAGCACCACTCTGTAGGAGTGATGGTGTATTCGGCATAGTGCGTACAATTGCATGTCCTCCACCTAACCAGCGCTGTAGATCTGGCTCCCTAACTCCAGCTGCGATAGATATAAGTAGTGATTTATTGGTTAGCGATGAAGCGATCTCTGTAGCAACCGCAGCGAGTTGTTGAGGCTTTACTGCAAGTAGTACAATATCAGCATCTACGACGGCATTACAGTTGTCAGCTACAAATGTTTTTACTCCAAATTGATCCTGAAGTAACTTCAAGCGTTCACTATCTGGATCGGAAACGCTTATATTTCCGCCAGGACAGTTGCCAGAGACTAGACCGCCAATTAGACTTAAAGCCATATTGCCGCCACCAATAAAAGTTATTTTGCTATTTTCCATAAGGTAAAATTCTATCATAAAAAAACCTCAAGGTTCTCGCCAAGAGGTTTTTATAGTTACTTTATATTTACTGTGCTTAAGAGCAGCCTCCGCCGGAGGTAGCTGATCCACAAGAGCCGCAACCACCACTATCAGGTGCTTTAGTATTATTAAATACAAAACTAGGTCCTTGCGGCCCATTTACATAATCTATCTCAACTCCATCTAGAGTGGCTAGACACTGAGGATCAACATATATGTTTAATTTACCTGACTCTAATACTGCATCATCATCAGCTACTTTATCGGCAAATGTCATGCCCCACTGAGTTCCACTGCAGCCGCTTCCTGCAACATAGATCCGTACTCCTTGAATATCTTCACTGTTCTCTTCTTGTAGAAGAGACGCTAATTGTTGCTCTGCATCATTAGAAACTTTAAACTCATCATTTACTGCTATAGCCATAATATAAATCCTCAAGCTTGATTGGTGTTTGAATGGAGGAATTATACCATCATAACTTTTGAAGCGCATATATTTCTTGACTGCTTTACTGTGGAATAGGTTTGGTGAGTTAGAATAGTGTAGCGAGTATGTTCTATTGTTGCGTGATAGACTAGATCTATTGTGAGTATAAAAAGTAAAAATAGCTCCTCTAAAAAGAGAGGAGTTCCCAAAAAGAGGGTATCTAAAAAGAGCCCTCCTAAGCAGAAAACATCACCTATTCTTAGTTGGCGTGCTCCGCTGCGCTCACTATTTATTTTGCTATTGCCACCGTTTATCTTATATATACTCTGGCTGGACTATACAGTTCGAAGCTCATTTGAGGGGAAGCAGTGGGATCTTCCAGCTCAAGTGTTTGCCGCTCCGTTGGAGCTGTATGTGGGAAAAGACCTTACTCCAACACAGCTGGTTAACCACCTTGATATGTTGGGATACCGTAAACACAATAAGATGCAATCTACTGGAACATATATGTTGAGAGGTGATGTTGTATCTATCTATCGTCGCCCTTTTAATTTTCAAGATGGATACGAAGCGGCAAGGGTAGTAGAGCTCTCTTTTGGTAGTGGTTCTCAGTATAAGATTAAAACTCTGCGGAGCAGTATGGCATCAGGTGAAAATATTATCGTGGGAGCTGTTAGATTGGATCCACTGCAGATTGGAAGTTTTCATCCAGCACATGGTGAGGATAGAATGCTCACCTCACTTGATGCGGTGCCCGAGTATTTAGTTAAGGCTCTGCTAGTTACAGAGGATCGTAATTTCTCTCGTCATATTGGGATTAGTCCACTCTCTATTGTGCGCGCAACTATTGCCAATATTCGTGCAGGTAGAGCGGTACAGGGGGGCAGTACGCTAACCCAACAGTTGGTGAAGAATCTTTTTTTAACTCCAGAACGGACTATTTTGCGCAAGCTGAATGAGGCATTGATTTCACTAATTTTAGAGTATCGCTATCAGAAGTGGCAGATCCTAGAGAGTTATCTCAATGAGGTTTACTGGGGGCAGGATATACAGCGTTCCATTCACGGGGTTGAGACAGCAAGCCGTTTTCTATTTGGGCATGGTGCCAGTGATCTTACTTTGGCAGAGTCGGCGTTGATGGTCGGTATGTTGAAGGGACCATCTCGTTATAATCCGCGCAGACATCCTAAGAGAGCGAAGAAGCGGCGTAATTTAGTGCTTACTCTTATGCAACGAGAAGGGGTGATAAGCGAGGGTCAGATGATTAGTGCGCAACAAGAGGCGATAGTAGTGACTAAATCTATTGCTGGCAGTTATCGCTATCCAGCATTTTTGGAGTTAGTAAGAGCCCATATTTTAGAGCAGTACCCTAGGGAGGAGTTGCGAACGGGTGGACTCCAGATTTTCAGCTCTTTAGATCCTCTAGTTCAAGATGAGGCTGAACAGGCACTAATAGGGCAAATTAAAAGGTTAGAGCAGGGTGGTAAAAGCAGGTTGCAGGGAGCTGTAGTAGTTGCTGATTATGCGCGGGGTGAGATTGAGGCTATAGTAGGTGGGCGTAATCCAAGAGATAGAGGATTTAACCGAGCACTTAATGCGTTGCGTCCAATAGGTTCTCTGGTTAAGCCGCCGCTATTTTTGGCTGCACTAGAGATGCCACAACGCTACACTCTACTTACTCAGCTTGAGGATAGAGATTTCAGTGTAGAGAGTGGAGGTAAAGTCTGGAATCCCAAAAATTATGATCATAAGGAGCACGGTCAGGTTCCGCTCTATAAAACTCTTAGCCACTCTTATAATCTATCTACTGCCAGAACTGGTTCGGAAATTGGGATTGAAAATGTGGCAGATATTTTACAGAGTCTTGGGGTTGAACGAAATATTCCACTTTATCCCTCGCTTTTTTTGGGGGCGTTAGAGTTATCTCCAGTGGAGGTTACAGAGATTTATCAGCCTATAGCTAATGGTGGAGTTAAGATCCCGCTACGCACTATTCGAGCAGTTCTTAATAGTAGCGGAAAACTATTAAGTCGTTACCCAATGGAGGTGAATGAAGTTGCATCTAGTGAGGCTGTGTCTCTGCTTCAGTGGGGGATGCAAGAAGTGGTACGTAATGGTACAGCTCGTTCGTTAAATAAGACCCTTTCTCCACACTTAAATTTAGCTGGTAAAACTGGAACTAGTGATGAGTTAAGAGATAGCTGGTTTAGTGGTTTTAGCGGTAACCATCTTGCAGTAGTGTGGATGGGGCGTGACGATAATAGCTCTGCAGAGTTGACGGGGGCTAGTGGTGCACTGAAGGTGTGGGAACAACTTTTCTCAAAGCTTAAAGTAAAGCCGCTTAAAATAAACTATCCAGAAGGGGTGAAGCAGTTCTGGGTGGATTCAGTAGGAGGTAGAGCATATAAAGGATGTAACGGCTCCCGTTTTATCCCGTTTATTAAGGGGAGTGAACCAGAGCAGAATGGGTGTAATTAAAAGTTTAAATTAAGAGTTTTAGTTAAAGAATGGGCTTGACCACAACTAAGATCACAATCGCAATAAGTAGTACTGTTGGTATCTCGTTAAAGTAGCGGTAGTAGACGTGGCTCTTATTATTTGTATTCTCTTTAAATCTGTTAACCACTCTCCAGCACTGGTAGTGATAGATAAGAAGTAGCGCAACTGCAGTTAGTTTAATATGGAGCCATACAGGAAAAGTCCATTGCCAGAGATCTACCATCCAGAAACCAGCAACTATAGTTAGCACCATTGCTGGAGTCATAATATAGTAGAAGAGTTTATGCTCCATCACTTTTAGAGTTGCAATTAGCGCAGGTTCTGGAGTGCTCTTTCTTTCACTCATCGCGTGATAGACAAAGAGGCGAGGAAGGTAGAAGAGTCCTGCAAACCAAGATATTAGTGCGAGTAAGTGAATTATCTTGGCGCTGTTAAAGCTTTCGCGCTGGAGTATAAAAAACCCACTAACCACAACTAATAGAATGGTTGGCTGTAAAATTTTTAGTAGTTTATTGTTCATTATTTTTCTCTTTATATTGACTCTTTTATCGCTTTCCTATGATCTCTTCTATCTCTAGCGTCACTATCTAAAAAACTTTCTGCTAGGAGTAAATATATAGGTTTAGGGCAGAAAATCTTGGAGATGTTGTAGGCTATAAAGGCAGTAGCCATTAGTGGAAGCAGCATCTGTTGATTATCGGTTATCTCCATAACAATTACAAATGCAGTTATTGGGGTCTGTACCACTCCAGCAAAATATCCAACCATTCCCATTAAGACCATAGCTGGAAGTAGTTCTGCTGGAAACCACTGTGCAAAGCCAGCCCCTAATCCTGCGCCGGTTGCTAGTGATGGGGTGAGAATGCCGCCAGGTATACCGCTAAAGAAAGATGCAATAGTCGCAACCATCTTCATTATGGAGTAGTTGAAGCCGCTCGCTAAGTTACCATCACTGTATGAGCCATTTATAAATGCGTGCGCCTCTCTATAGCCAGTTCCAAAAGAGCTATTGTCAGAGAGTAGCCCAGCTGTAGCAATCACAACTCCGCATAGTGCAGGAACTAATATTGGGTGTTTAATGAGGAGAGGAGTTATATGACGAGTTCCGTGAATTAAGGTAGATGCAAAGATGCCACCAATTGCCCCTCCCATAACTCCACAAACTATAACTGCGCTGATGGTGGTGAGGTTAAAGGTGGAGCCTAAGTTTAGAGATGCCTCGCTCTGTCCAAAGTAGTGATAGTCTCCTAAGATTATAATTGCTACTACTCCGGCTAAAAGTGCGGCTAGAATTACTGATGTAGATATAGAGTTATTGATATGGTGGCGGGCAGAGCGGTTGAGCTCTTCGAGAGCAAATACAATTCCAGCGAGTGGGGCATTAAATGCGGCAGCAAGACCTGCCGCTCCTCCCGCTAGAATCAGTCGGCTATCTAACTCTACACTCGAAGAGTTAGTATCTCTTCCAATACTGTATAGGATTGATGCTCCGATATGAACAGTTGGCACACCTCTTCCAATAGATGCGCCTGATAGTAGGGCTAGAAGTGACATTCCTACTTTTCCAGCAGCTATTCTTAGTGAGAGTAACTTACTGCGTTGTTGGTGGGATTCCATCTCTAGAGCGGCAATAGTCTGTGGAATGCCGCTACTTTTAGCGTTAGGAAAGTAGCGGCGGGTGAGAAGAGATACTATAACTAATCCTGCTGGAGTTAAGATGAATGGGATGTATGATGAGCTCTGAATAGAGCTTCTAAATATCTCTTCACTAAGAAGAGCAAGGGATGCGAAGATAGCAGAGACCACTCCAACAGCAACTACTCCCCCAAAGAATAGAAACTTATTCACCCCCTTAACTGCGGAGAGAGATGATCTCCCAATCTCTCTCAGTTGCAGTGCTGCGTAATATGTCATCTGGATCAACTGCCACTGGTCTAGATACACTCTCTAATAGCGGCAGATCGTTGTGTGAGTCGCTATAAAAAGAGGAGTTATCCATAGATATATTGCTCTGTTCAGGTCTGCCTAGCCACTCATTAAGACGGGTAATTTTACCCTCTTGATAAGATGGAAGTCCTGCAACTCTACCGCTAAACTCACCATCTATCATCTCAGGATTAGTTGCAATGAGATTTGGTATACCAAGCAATTCAGCAATTGGAGCAGTGATAAAGTGATTAGTGGCAGTGATGATTAGGAGGGTGTCACCGAGTTTACGGTGTGACTCAATCAAGGTTGCTGCCTTGGGTAGAAGAGCAGGTTTAATCATCTCCTCCATAAAGGCTTGGTGCCATTTTACTAATCTAGCGTAAGGGTTGTCTGTAAATAGTTTGAATTGAAACTCTAGCCACTCATATATGTCTAATTTTCCAGCGTTGTATAGATCGAAGAAGCGATCATTTTCACTGCTATGGAATTCTCTATCAACATAGTTGTGGCGCACTAAAAAGTCCCCCCAGAGGTGGTCGCTATCTCCACCAATAAGAGTGTTATCTAAATCAAAAATTGCAAGTGACATAACTGTGTATTATACAACTTATATATATTTTGTATGGTAGACTTCTAACAAAATTAATACTAGAGTGAAAATTAAGATGATTGATGAAAATGGATACCGCCCCAATGTTGGGATTGTGGTGATTAATAGTGAGAATAGACTATTTTGGGGGCGTCGTGTTGGGCAGGATGGGTGGCAGTTTCCACAGGGCGGGATTAAAATGGGTGAGAGCCCAGAGGACGCGCTCTATCGTGAGCTCTATGAGGAGGTTGGGCTTAAGCCAGAGCATGTCGAGATATTAGGTTCTACCCGTGGATGGTTAAAGTATCAACTTCCAAAGCGTTGTATTCGTAGTGAGCAGAAACCGCTCTGTATTGGGCAGAAGCAGAAGTGGTTTCTATTACGCCTAGTTGCTCAAGATAATAGCTTTAATTTGGACTCAGTTGAGCATCCTGAGTTTGATGAGTGGCGTTGGGTGGATTATTGGGATCCGATAGGTGATGTGATCTACTTTAAGAAGAGCGTGTATCGAAAGGCTCTTTGTGAACTATCACATCTTGGCTTGCCACAGGGGATTGCGCGTAGATTACCAGATCAGTACCGCCTCGCCTGCCGAACGTAGTTACAACTGCAACTGACTAGTTATATTATATCCTCACTAATTATTATAGCATCTTCCAGTGTAGTTTCTCACCTGCTCTAAATGGTATTAACGACTCAGTTCCAAACTCTAAACTATTTGGTACCTCCCACTCCTCGCGGTGAAGAGTTATAGTATCTATGTTGTGAGGTAGTCTGTAAAAATCAGCACCATAAAAACTAGAAAACCCCTCCAGCATCTCTATTTTATCTACACTCTCAAATGCCTCTGCGTAGAGCTCTATAGCAGCATGTGCGGTATAGATTCCAGCACAGCCACATCCGCTCTCTTTAGCGTGTTGTGGGTGTGGCGCACTATCTGTACCGAGGAAAAATTTAGGGTTGCCACTAGTTGCTGCATTGAGAAGCGCAATACGGTGCTCTTCCCGTTTTAGGAGTGGTAGACAGTAGTAGTGAGGGCGCATTCCTCCTTGAAACATTGCATTTCTACTTATTAGTAGATGGTGTGCAGTGATGGTTGCAGCAATGTTGGTGGAGCCACTCTCTACAAACTCAACCCCCTCTTTTGTGGTTATATGCTCTAGTACGATCCGCAGCTGCGGAATTCTCTCCACTATGTTGCTTAAGACTTGATCAATAAAACACGCTTCACGATCAAAAATATCTACGCCTGAAGTTGTTACCTCTCCATGTAGAAGAAGCGGCATCTCCAGCTCTGCCATCTTTTCCAGTGTATCCCAAATATTCTTAATATTGGTAACTGCAAGATCAGAGTTAGTAGTCGCTCCTGCAGGATATAGTTTTGCGGCAACTACCACGTCGTCTGCTACTGCCTCTGCTATCATCTCTGGAGTTGTGTTGTCAGTTAGGTAGATGGTCATAAGTGGTTCGAATGACTCTCTTTTATTGAGAGCTGAATCTGTTGTGAGTAGATCAGTTATTCGTTGCTTATAGAGTAGAGCTGCACTACTATCACTTACTGGGGGAGATAGATTCGGCATAATGATGGCGCGCCCAAATTGATGTGCGCTATCTGGAAGTACAGCTTTAAGTGCTGTACCGTCTCGAAGATGAAGGTGCCAATCATCAGGGCGGGTTATAGTTAAACTATTTTTTGTTATGTTGTTTTTCATTGTGAAGATAATACAGTAAATCCAACTTGACCTGAAGCGTTTAAGAATGGATGATATACGAATTATTAGCAAGTATTAATTTGTAGATATGAATTTGTAGATATTATTGATAAAGAAAATATAGAGGTTATTTTATGAGTACACCACAAGAGAGTGATCCACAAGAGACCCAAGAGTGGCTAGAAGCGATAGAGTCGGTGATAGAGATTGAAGGGGCAGAACGAGCTCACTTTTTAATAGAGCGTTTGATAGATCGTGCACGCCGTTCTGGAGTGAATCTGCCGTATAGCTCTAATACTGCTTACGTGAATACTATTCCTGTTCATCAACAAGAGCGTATACCTGGTGATCAAGCGATGGAACATAAGTTGCGCTCTTATATCCGTTGGAATGCGATGGCTATGGTAGTTAAGGCTAACCATAAGCCTGGGAGTGTGGGCGGGCATATCGCTAGTTTTGCCTCCTCCGCAACTCTATATGATGTGGGTTTTAACCACTTCTTTAAGGGGAATGATGCTAAAAATGGTGGTGATCTTATTTTCTTTCAGGGGCATATTGCACCAGGAATCTATGCACGGGCATTTTTAGAGGGGCGGATAAGCCGAGAGCAGTTAGAAAACTTTAGGTTTGAGTCAGATGGTAATGGAATCTCATCTTATCCTCACCCTTGGTTAATGCGCGATTTCTGGCAGTTTCCTACAGTATCAATGGGTCTGGGTCCTCTACAGGCAATATATCAAGCTCGCTTTATGAAGTACCTTGATCATCGAGAGATTGTTAATACTGATGGTCGTCAAGTCTGGGGGTTCTTAGGTGATGGAGAGATGGATGAGCCCGAGTCGCTTGGTGCTATCACTTTAGCAGGGCGAGAGAAGTTAGATAATTTAACTTTTGTTATTAACTGTAACCTACAACGCTTGGATGGTCCAGTACGAGGGAATGGTAAGATTATCCAAGAGCTAGAGGCGCTGTTCCGTGGTGCTGGTTGGAATGTTATTAAGGTTATCTGGGGGTCAGGATGGGATGGGCTACTTGCAAAGGATAAGAGTGGTCTGCTCCTGAAGAGGATGGAAGAGGTGGTAGATGGAGATTATCAGGCATATAAGTCACGAGACGGAGCCTTCGTGCGTAAGCACTTCTTTGGTGCTTATCCTGAACTACTAGATTTGGTCTCAGATATGACAGATCAAGATATCTGGAAGCTTTCTCGCGGAGGACATGATCCCCGTAAAATTTATGCAGCCTATAAAAGTGCTAAAGAGCATAAAGGACAGCCTACAGTTATTCTTGCTAAAACGGTTAAGGGGTATGGTATGGGCGAGGCTGGTGAGGGGCAAAATGCTACCCACTCTCAGAAGAAGATGGGTGTAGAGCATATGCGCCGCTTCCGTGATCGTTTTAGTATTCCTGTACTTGATTCGGAGATGGAGGAGATTCCATTTATCTCACCAGAAGAGGGAAGTGAAGAGCTTGAATATCTACATTCACGCCGTAAAGAGCTGGGTGGTTACCTACCAGAACGGAGAGTAGAAGCTCCTCCACTTGAAGTTCCAGAATTAGATGCATTTAGCGCGCTCATCAAGGGGAGCGGAGAGCGCGAGCTGTCCACTACTATGGCATTTGTAAGAATACTTTCAACTTTGGCTCGTGATAAAAAGATTGGTAAACATATTGTTCCTATCGTACCAGATGAGGCTCGCACTTTCGGTATGGAAGGTATGTTCCGTCAACTTGGAATCTACTCATCTTCTGGGCAGCTCTATGAGCCAGAAGATCATGATAAAGTTATGTGGTATCGAGAAGATGAAAAAGGGCAGATTTTGCAAGAGGGAATTAATGAAGCTGGAGCGATGTCTGAGTGGATAGCTGCAGCTACTGCCTACTCAAATCATGGGATCAGTATGATTCCGTTCTATATCTACTACTCAATGTTTGGGTTTCAGCGTATTGGAGATCTTGCTTGGGCAGCTGGTGATATTCAAGCGCGTGGCTTTATGATGGGCGGAACTGCTGGGAGAACTACGCTTAATGGTGAGGGACTTCAGCATCAAGATGGACACAGCCATATATTTGCATCCACTATCCCTAACTGTATCTCCTATGATCCAACCTATACCTATGAGCTAGCAGTTATTCTGCAGGATGGTATGCGCAGAATGTATAAAGAGCAGGAGAGTGTCTTCTACTATATTGCAGTGATGAATGAAAATTATCGTCATCCCGATATGCCAGAGGGTGCTGAAGAGGGGATTATAAAGGGTATCTATAAACTAGACTCAGTTGGTTCAGGTTCTGGTGACAAGCAGGCTCAGTTGTTAGGTAGTGGTGCGATCTTGCGTGAAGTTGAGAAAGCTGCAGTTATGCTGTTGGCAGATTGGGGAGTAAGTTCTGATATCTGGAGCGTTACCAGCTTTAATGAGTTGGCTAGAGATGGCGCAGATGTGGCGCGTTGGAATCGTCTCCACCCGACAGCAGAACCACGCAGCTCTTATGTTGCTCAAGTAATGAAATCAGCAGAAGGCCCAGTGATTGCAGCTACCGACTATATTAAAATGTATGCGGAGCAAGTTAGGGATCTAGTGCCAGGTAGATATGAGACACTTGGCACAGATGGGTTTGGACGCAGTGATACTCGTGAAAAATTAAGAGACTTTTTTGAAGTTGATCGCAACCATATCACTGTTGCAGCTCTTAAGGCGTTAGCAGACGATGGCGTAGTTGATCAATCTATCGTAGCTGAGGCTATAGTTAAATATGGGGTTGATACAGAAAGAGATAACCCTATAACAAGGTAAGTGGTAGAGTATGAGTTTCAACAATAGTGTGACAGGATAAGTTATGACGCAGATAAGTGAGGTTGTAGTCCCAGATATTGGCGACTTTGATAGTGTCGAGGTGATCGAGATTATGGTTGCAGTCGGCGATAGTGTGGAGAAGGAAGATTCCATAATATCATTAGAGAGTGATAAAGCAGCTATGGAGATACCATCTCCATATAATGGAGTTGTTAAGGAACTTAAAGTTGAGCTTGGAGATAAGCTCTCTGAGGGTGGGCTGATTCTAATGCTAGAGATAGAGCAAGAAGAGATGAGCTCTGAAACTGTAAATATTGAGAAATCTACTAGTAGTGTTGTTGAGGAGAGTGAAGTTTCTGCTCCTGCAGCGAATACTATATCTCCATCTACTACAGTGTCGCCAGTAACTGCGCCACCTCCTGCTAATGGCAAAATGGCACATGCGTCCCCGTCAGTACGCCGCTTTGCGCGCGAGTTAGGTGTAGTATTAAATCAAGTTGGTGGCACAGGAGTTAAAGGGCGTATCACCAAAGAGGATGTTAAGCTGTATGTTAAGGCAGCTCTTAGCGGTGGTGGTGTAGCTGCTCCAGCGACTAGTGCTATTCCTGAGATAAAACTCCCAGACTTCTCTAAGTTTGGAGAAGTTGAAAATGAGCCTCTTTCACGCATTAAGAAAATATCTGGAAAACATCTCCATGCTTGTTGGTTAAATATTCCTCATGTTACACAGTTTGATGAAGCTGATATAACCGCACTTGAAGAGTTCCGGCAATCTAATAAAGAGGATGCAGCTAAACGAGGGGTTAAACTAACTCCACTAGTATTCATTATGAAGGCTGTAGTTGCTGCGCTACGAGAGTTTCCACAGTTTAACTCATCTCTTGATTTGGAAAATGAGCAGTTAATAGTTAAAAGCTATTATAATATTGGAGTGGCAGTAGACACTCCCAACGGTTTAATGGTGCCGGTAGTTAGAGATGTAGATAGCAAAACTATCTATGATTTAGCTGCAGAGTTAATGGAGTTAAGTGGGCGTGCACGAGATGGCAAGCTGAAAAGTGCAGATCTCCAAGGAGGAACTTTCTCTATCTCTAGTTTAGGTGGCATTGGAGGCACTCAGTTTACCCCAATTGTAAATGCGCCAGAAGTTGCTATTCTTGGAGTTGCTCGTTCTCAAACTAAGCCTATATGGAATGGAGATGAGTTTGAGCCCCGTCTAATGCTACCGCTTGCTCTCTCTTATGATCATAGAGTGGTTGATGGTGCAGCTGGTGCTCGTTTTATTACTAAATTAAATCAACTTCTGCGTGAATATTGTAAGGTGCTACTCTGATGACTATGGAGAATATAGAGACTGAGGTGTTGGTTTTGGGATCAGGCCCTGGTGGTTATACCGCTGCTTTTAGAGCTGCAGATTTAGGTAAGAGAGTGGTTATGGTGGAACGCCACCCATCCATTGGAGGAGTCTGTCTCAATGTGGGTTGTATTCCATCTAAGGCTCTACTGCATACCGCACAGGTTTTAAATGAGGCAAACTCAATGCAAGAGCATGGAGTTAGTTTCAATGCCCCAGATATTAATATAGATGAAGTGAGATCTTGGAAGGATGGCATTGTTACTCGCTTGACAGGTGGTCTTGCAATGTTGGCAAAACAGCGTAAAGTTGAAGTTGTAACAGGTGAGGGTAAATTTATATCTCCTAACAGTATGGAGGTAGAGACAGCAGATGGCAAGAGGAGTATCTCTTTTAAAAATGCAATTATTGCAGCTGGTTCTCGTTCAGTAGAGGTTCCTATTTTTCCTCATGATGATCCACGAGTCTGGGACTCTACCGATGCATTGCGTTTGCAAGAGATTCCTGAGCGACTCTTGATTGTAGGAGGTGGAATTATTGGGTTAGAGATGGCTACAGTATATGAGGCTCTTGGTTCTAAAATAACTGTAGTAGAGATGCAGGATGGGCTGATTCCAGGAGCAGATAAGGATATCATACGCCCTCTCCAGAAGAGAATAAGTAAGCGTTATGAGAATATATATCTTAAAACTAAAGTAAGCTCAATGGCTGCAGAAGATGCTGGAATTAGAGTTGGCTTTGAGGGTAGTAAAGCTCCTGCTGAAGATACATTTGATGCAGTACTAATATCTGTAGGACGAGCACCAAATGGTAAGTTGATAGGCGCCGATATGGCAGGAGTTGAGGTTGATGAGAGTGGGTTTATATCTGTTGATACTCAGATGAGAACTAATGTATCTCATATATTTGCCATTGGAGATATTGTTGGGCAACCAATGCTTGCCCATAAAGCGACTCATGAAGCTAAAGTTGCTGCAGAAGTTATTGCTGGTGAAAAGTCAGTATTTGAACCATTGACTATTCCATCTGTAGCCTATACAGACCCAGAAGTTGCTTGGGCTGGTGTGACTGAGATAGAGGCTAAATCCAAAGGTATTAACTATACTAAGGGCGCATTCCCTTGGGCAGCAAGTGGGCGCAGTCTCAGTATTGGACGAGATGAAGGTATGACCAAAGCTCTGTTTGATAAAGATACAGGGCGCTTGATTGGCGCGGCAATTGTCGGCACTAATGCTGGAGAGTTGATAGCGGAAGCGGTTTTGGGAATTGAGATGGGGGCAGATATGCAAGATATAGGGCTAACTATTCATCCTCATCCCACCCTTTCTGAAACTCTCTGTTTTGCCGCAGAGATGGCGGAGGGCACGATTACTGATCTTCTTCCTCCTAAAAAAAGATAATAGATAATATAAGGAACAATAATGTCAGAAATTAAAAAAGTGGTGCTTGCTTACTCTGGTGGGCTTGATACATCAATTATTCTAAAGTGGTTAGAAGATGTATATGGCTGTGAAGTTATAACCTTCACAGCCGATATAGGGCAGGGTGAGGAGGTGGAGCCAGCTCGCGCTAAAGCTGAGGCTATGGGGATTAAAGATATCTATATCGAAGATCTGCGCGAAGAGTTTGTTCGTGATTTTGTGTTTCCAATGTTTAGAGCAAATGCAGTGTATGAGGGAGAGTACCTGTTAGGAACTTCAATTGCTCGTCCTCTAATATCTAAACGATTGGTTGAAATTGCGCAGGATACTGGGGCTGATGCTATCGCGCATGGAGCTACAGGCAAGGGAAATGATCAAGTTAGATTTGAACTTGGAGCCTATGCTCTGATGCCAGACGTTAAGGTTATTGCCCCGTGGCGTGAATGGGATCTACTCTCACGAACTAAGTTAATGGCGTATGCAGAGGAGCATGGAATAGAAGTTGATTTTGCTAAACAGGGTAAAAAGTCTCCATACTCGATGGATGCAAATTTATTGCATATCTCTTATGAAGGAGATATTTTAGAAGATCCTTGGAATGAGCCAGAAGATGATATGTGGCGCTGGAGTGTTTCACCAGAAGATGCGCCAGACAGTCCTACATATATAGAGATTACATACAAGAGTGGAGATCCTGTTGCAATAGATGGGGAAGAGATGAGCCCAGCAACTATTCTGGAGTCACTAAATAAGATAGGTGGAGATAATGGAATTGGACGAGATGACATTGTTGAGAACCGTTATGTGGGGATGAAGTCTCGAGGCTGTTATGAGACTCCAGGTGGAACCATAATGCTCAAGGCGCACCGCGCTATGGAGTCATTGACTTTAGATCGTGAAGCTGCTCATCTAAAAGATGAGATGATGCCGCGTTATGCGGAGATTGTCTATAATGGATATTGGTGGTCACCAGAGCGTAATATGCTGCAAGCAGCAATTGATGAGACTCAAAAAGTTGTAAATGGGGTAGTTAGGGCTAAGCTCTATAAGGGGAATGTAACTATTGTGGGACGCAAGTCAGAGAGTAATAGTCTCTTTAGTGAAGAGATTGCAACCTTTGAAGAAGATGATGGGGCCTATGACCATAAAGATGCTGCTGGGTTTATTCGGCTTAACTCACTTCGTTTGCGTATAGCTGCTAAGGTTGGTTGAGTAGAGCTTTAGTTTCATGCTCTGGTCTGGAGATATATTAATGGTAACTATTCAGCTCACCTCTAAAATTCACCATCTCTGCGTTACAAAATTATCATATATACCTATATACTCAAATTTTGCGCCTTGATCTGATGAATTTTAGAGGCAATCTGAACAGTTACAACTGCAACTGAATAGTTACTATTAATGAAAGTTTCAGCGCAAACCATTTTTTCAAGCCCTACCCATCTTTTCGCATTTGGGTTTGGGTCTGGATTAGCTCCCATCGCGCCAGGAACTGCTGGTACTCTAGCTGCGATTCCAATTTATCTACTGATAGAGGGGCTCTCACTGCCTCTGTATTTAGGGTTTATTCTCATCTCATTTCTGTTTGGGGTAGTTATCTGTGGGAGAACTGGAGATGCTCTCGGTGAGCATGATCACGGTGGCATTGTCTGGGATGAGTTCGTAGGTTTTTGGATAACTATGATTGCTGCTCCCAGTGGATGGATATGGATAGCCTTAGGGTTTATCCTGTTCCGTATCTTTGATATTTGGAAGCCTTGGCCTATCAACTGGGCTGACCAGAAGGTGGCTGGTGGTTTAGGGGTGATGTTGGATGATGTTATTGCCGGAGTTTATGCAGCACTATTTTTACAGATCATTTATCTGTTGATGTAAGTAGAAGCTCTAGTAGAGCTTTCTGTGCATGGAGACGATTTTCCGCTTCATTCCAGACGACACTCTGATCTCCATCAATGACTGAGCTACTAACCTCCTCTCCACGGTGAGCTGGAAGGCAGTGCATAAATAACGCCTCACTGTTAGCTTGCTGCATAAGTTTACTATTAACCTGGTAGTTACTGAATAGTTTAAGACGCTGTGCACTCTCATCCTCTTGTCCCATGCTTGCCCATACATCGGTTACAACTAAGTCAGAACCTGTTGTTGCTTCCAGTGGGTCGCGCATTAGATTAATGGTAGTCCCACTATTTTGTGCGGAATTAATTATTTCACTATCAGGTTCAAAGCCATCAGGAGTTGCTATGTTTAGGGTGAATCCAAACTGCTGCGCAGCATTTATGTAGGAGTGACACATATTATTACCATCTCCTATCCAAGTAACTATTTTTCCTTGAATGGATCCACGATGCTCTAGATATGTCTGCATATCAGCAAGTAACTGACAAGGGTGGTAGTCGTCAGTTAACGCATTTATGACAGGAACTGATGAGTACTCAGCAAAGCGTTCAACTTTATTATGTTCAAAGGTGCGAATCATAACAGCATCAACCATGCTAGATAGAACTCGTGCGCTATCTTCAACTGGTTCCCCTCTGCCAAGCTGCGTATCATGCGAGGAGAGAAATATAGCTGACCCTCCAAACTGCGCCATACCTGCCTCAAAAGATACTCTAGTGCGAGTTGATGACTTTTCAAATATCATTCCAAGAACCTTATTTTTTAGTGGTTCATATATCTCTCCACTATGTTGGATCTTCTTTAACTCTATGGAGCGCTGGAGAAGCTTCTCTAATTCAGTGGAGGATAGATCTTTAAGGGTTAAAAAGTGGCGTCTATTTTTTATGTTCATAATTGCTGTCTGTTTTATCTATATGTTATATTGTTGAATATCTTATTGAGCAGTTTTATTTAGTGGTGAATTCATTAATAATTTTAGCGACAGTCTCAATAATCTGTTGAGCCTCTTCATCACTTAAAATAAGTGGGGGAAGAAGTCGCACTACACTATCGGCAGTCACATTGATTAGCAATTTATTGTTAAGGGCTATCTGTACTAACTCAGAGCATGGACGATCTAGTTCAATTCCAACCATAAGTCCTCGATTACGAATACTGAGCACCGTAGAGTTATCTTGAAGTAGTTCTGCAAGACCTTTATGGATATACTCTCCTAACTCTTCTGCGCGTTGTAGCAGATTGTCCTCTTCAATAGTTTTTATTACTGTTAAAGCTACACTACAAACTAGAGGATTTCCTCCGAAAGTTGAGCCATGCATGCCTGGCTTAAATAGAGTTGCAGCCTCTCCCTGTGCAAGGCAAGCTCCAATTGGTACTCCATTGCCTAGGGCTTTAGCAAGAGTCATCACATCTGGTTTTATAGTGCTATGCTGAAAGCCAAACCATTTTCCAGTGCGTCCCATTCCAGTTTGAACCTCATCGAGTATCATTAACCACCCCTCTCTATCACAGAGTTCACGCACCTCTGAAAGATAGTCGGCGCTTGGGATCCGCACTCCCCCTTCACCTTGTACTGGTTCTACCATAATCGCAGCAATATTCTTGGAGTTGGCAGCAATATCTTTTAATGCGTCTATATCATCATAAGGTGCTCTAATAAAGCCGCTAACTAAAGGTTCAAAACCAGCCTGCACTTTGCGACTACCAGTGGCACTTAGAGTTGCAAGAGTGCGTCCATGAAAACTATGTTTTGCGACAATAATAGATGGTGAATCTATTCCCTTGTTATGTCCATGTAGACGAGCCAACTTTATAGCAGCCTCATTCGCCTCTGCTCCAGAGTTAGAGAAGAACATATTTTCCATTCCAGATATTTTACAGAGTTTGTCTGCAAGTTCTTGCTGTTTAGGTATTCCATACAGGTTGGAGGTGTGGAGTAGGGTTCCTGCCTGTTCACAGATAGTTGCAGTAACTGCTGGATGGCTGTGCCCAAGCCCACATACAGCAATTCCACTCAAAGCATCAAGATACTTCTCTCCATCATCACTCCAGAGCCAAGCTCCTTCACCCTTTACAAAAGAGAGAGGGAGTCTCCCGTAGGTTGGCATTATTGTATTGTTACTATGCATAATATTTTTCCAAAAAAGAAAACGGCAGACTCAAAAGAGATACTGCCGAAATAATAATGTAGTATTGTATAAAAAAACCTGACTAATGTCAGGTTTTTTTATACCAATTTTTCACTTAATTATTGGGGAAGCTAAAATGGCATTCCATGCATCTGTCCTGTCATTCCAAGTAGCATAGGTATGGAGAGTACTACATTGGTACGAGATGCCATAAGAGCAACAAATTTTGCGGTAATAATCTCTTCCGCAGAAGCCTCTTTCATTCCTAAAATTTTCTGCTGATTTGGCCAGATCAGAATCCAGACATTTAACAGCATAATTGTCCCTAGCCAGGCGCCCATGCCAATTAGCTCAAAATTGTCAGCAAAGGTGAAGGCTGCAACTACTCCAGATCCAGGCGCACCATGGAGTGACTCTAGTGCCATAGTACCAGTTAACCAGGTTAGTACCGCAGCCCAACGAAACCAGAATAGAGCGCGTGGAGCAATATATTTATTTATAGCGGCTGGACCAGGATCACCATCTGCTAAGGCGGCACCAACCGCAGGTATTTGGATACCATTAAAGTAGTAGAGTATTCCAACCCAGGCTATTCCCACAACAACATGAAGTAAGACAAAAATTTCTAAAAGGTTAATTGAGCCACGAGGACCAAGCACTGCTATTGCGATTAGAGCTGCTCCAACTCCAGCACCTAAAGTTCCTGCTCTACTGTTTAATGGATTCATAATGATTTCTCCTAAATTTAGATGATAAATAGCTAATTAAAATGTATGGATATAATATAACATATAACCAACCTTAATAGTGCGGTATTATATTCTAATTAAAATAAAATTACAATATAGTTTAATCGTGCTATTATTTGAATGTATAGGCATAATGAAATGCATAAGGTAGCGTAAGTTAGTTGTATGAGTGAATATAGTTCAGATCTGTTAACAAAAACATAGTAGGAATATACAATGGCAGTAGAGTTAAAAAAATATTCAGAAAATGATGAAATATTAAAGCAAGGTGATCACGGAGAGTGGTTAGCCGTAGTGCGTTCTGGATCGGTAGAAGTTGAGGTAGAGAGCGGTGAAGATAAGAAAGTTTTAGCTAAACTGGAAGCTGGATCAGTGTTTGGTGAGATGGCAGTTCTCTCTGATGATGATATAAATTCAGCAACAGTTAGAGCTCTTGAAGATACAGAGCTTATGCAGGTTTCTAAAGCTGATGTTGATAATCTATTTAAACAAGCATCCCCAGACCTTAAAATTATAGTTAAATCTTTAGTTAAACGCATGCAGAAAATGTTGAATAGTGATGAGGATGAAAAATGACAATAAAAAAATATTCAGCTAATGAGAGAATCTTTCAGCAAGGAATGCGAGGTGAGTGGGCTGGCATTGTGCGTGAAGGCAAAGTGGAAATTTATATTCAGGATGATAATGGGGCAACAGAAGTTGTGGCTACTCTTAATAAGGGAGAAATTTTTGGTGACCTAGCTCTGTTGTCAGACAGTGAACTGCGAGCAGCTAGTGCCCGCGCTTTAGAGTATTCAGAAATTCAGCAACTATCTCGCAAAGATATGAACACTATGTTAACTCAAGCTCCACCTCTACTTAGAGCTATTGTAATGGCTTTAGTTAAACGGATGAAAAGTGTTATGGAGGGGTAGTAAGTAAAAATAGGCATAGTTATTGCATATAACCATCTATTACAGATTTATATGGTGAAGTTTCGTCAAAAAAACATCATCAACCATAATTTTATAGAGAGGTTAAGATATGTCAATAGGTACTATAGTAGGAATTATTGGAGGATTCGCCCTCTTTTTCTGGGCAATTTTTGCTAACACAGATAATCCAGCAGTATTTTTAAGCTTATCTAGTCTTGCTATGGTTGGTGGTGGAGCTATAGCAGGATCATATATGTCCTATCAAGCACTATATGTTAACCGTGCTTTTGGAGCACTAGTTAGTCAATTCAGTGCGTCAACTGTCACTTTTCAATCTCTTCTAGCAGATGTGGCGCTGATGATTGACTGGGCTAAAGTGGTTCAGACTAAAGGAGTTGTTGCATTAGAGGCAGAGATTGGTAGTGATACCAGCGACTCCTTCTTAGCAGTCGGTGGTAAATTTCTCCTCTCTAACTATCGTGGAGATGATCTGCGTAATCTATTAGAGACTGCCAATGATAGTTCATACCAACGCAATACAGTGCAAGTTACAGTGTTGAAAAAGATGGGTTCCCTATCGCCAGCCTATGGAATGATCGGAACTCTAGTTGGTCTAGTTATTATGTTGGGTAATATGGGAGGCGATCCGGCCTCGCTAGGTGCTGGAATGGCAGTTGCAATGTTGACCACCCTCTATGGTGTAATATTTGCACAGATGGTCTTTAATCCAGCTGCAGTAAAGTTAGAACAGAAAGAGCAGATGATAAGATTTAGAAATACTCTTCTAATTGAAGGTTTTCTCATGCTAGCAGATCAGAAGCCTGGACGAGAGATACAAGATAAACTCAATAGCTACCTAGCCCCTAAAGCTTGGTTTGATATTGCGGAGGACTAGCTAGTGGCTACAAAAAGTAAATGTCCTGAGCAGGAGGTGTGTGAAGAGCCTGATGAGATGATGGCAACATTTGCCGATATGATGTCTCTATTGATGGCATTTTTCATTATGTTGCTTGCAACAGCACACTGGGATCCGATCAGGTACGGTGAAGTTTCTGAGGGAATGAAAGATGCATTTGCAAGAGTAGTGACCACCTCAATTCAGGAGGAGTTGGTTATGATTTCTCCAACTCCAGAAGAGAAAGCAGAAGAGGAGAAGGATAAAGATAAGAAAGAGAGTGCTACTGAAAAAGCTGTTAAGTCAGTAGAAAATATGGTCGAAAATCGTGGGATTGAAGAGTTTGTTAAGATGAAAAAGATTCCTGGTGGTTTCGAGTTAGAGCTCGCAAATAGTTCACTCTTCACCAGTGGCTCTGCAACTCTACAACGCACTATAAAGCCAGTGCTTACTCAGTTAGCTAAGAAGATTTCCAGTATTAAGGGTGCGCAGATGGAGATTCAGGGGCATACTGATGATGACCCTATCCATACCGTTAAATTTCCATCTAACTGGGAGCTCTCATCCAGTCGAGCCATTAATGTGCTACGCTTTATGACTAGTCACGGGATGGATGCTCAGAGAGTTAATGCAGTCGCTTATGCAGACACAGTACCTAAAGCTCCAAACCGTGATGCAGCTGGGCGTGCTATAAAGAAGAATCAAGCTGACAACAGAAGAGTGATTATAAAAGTTACTCAAGAGGTGAAGTTTGAAGATCCTGAAGGTGAGGTTCCTGCTTGGAAAAAGAGAATCAAAGTACAGGGTGGTAAGCGAGTAAAGAGTGGTAAGCGAGTTGACAATAAAAAGAAGAGAAAGAAAAAGAAGAAAAAAAATAAAAAAGATATAAAAAATAAAAATAGATAGTAAGGTTAGTTAAAGAATGAACAGTAGATATATTATAGTCGCAATTCTTATGCATTCTCTATTCGGCAGCTCTATTGCAATGGCTGCAGAACAGAATGATCTGCGTAAACTTAAAGCAGGTAGAGTTTGTGTTAAATGTGATCTACGAAGTGCCAACTTAGCAGGAATAGATCTTGGTAGAAAAAATATGAGTGGTGCTAATCTGCAAAAGGCAGATCTGAGTGGTGCAAAGATAGAGATGGCGGTTATAAGTGGAGCCAAGATATCAGGAGCAAATCTCTCTGGTGCTAATATGAAAGGGGTTACGGCTAAAAAAGTTAAGGCGTATGGGGTGAGTTTTTCTAAAGTTAACCTCTCGTATGTCAACTTTAAAAAAGCAGATCTTGCGGCGGCAGACTTTAGAGGAGCAACTCTTAAAGGGGTAGATTTCTCTGGCGCAGATTTGAGTTGGACAGACTTTAGAGGGTGTAAGCTTGGCAGCTCAAACTTTACAGGTGCAAATATTGAGGGGGCAGATTTTCGTGGAGCTGATGTGCGTTCGGTAAAAGGAAGACGCAAAGTTAAGCATGGTATTTTAGCTGTTGGTTGGAAATAAACTTATGGAGTACTGCTCTTGAGCGGAGTTTGAAATAGGATTCCGTTGTGAGCTCTGCCAATATTCAACTCATCATAGAGAAAAGAGAATACTTCATCGGCCTGTTCAGTCGAAACAACAACAGTAAGAGCCTCGGACTCTATAGCTCTATCTGAGCGGTCAAATAGATCACTGCGTCCACCAGATACATTTGCACTATCTATATTTAGCTTCTCTTTAAGTGCGGCTACGGTTGCTGCGCCTTTTCCCTTAGGGATAAGACCGGTAATTAATTTATTATCTTGCTGTAGCTTCATAACTATCTCCTCTTTAATTTGACTATTTTATGATGATTGTTTTATGCAACTTTATCTAATACTTCTGCAGGTATATAAGTTGCAGCTTTGTCTAGAGGAGTTGTATACATAATTCCCATTCCTGGAGTATCTAATTTTCCGGCAAGATACATCTGTTCAAAGATTAACTCCTCCTGTTCAGATGAGACAATTACCTGAATTATCTCTTTATCAACCTCAACTGCCACCCCCATAACCCCCATCCGTTCACGAATACCAGTACCTTTCGCATAGTTGACGGTGGCTCCCTGCGCACCTGCTTCACGAGATGCTTTAATTACCGCATCAGCATTTCCTCGTTGTACAATACAGGTAATTAGTGAAACCCCTGTTAATACTGTAATATTGCGTGCACTCATAATTATCTCTCCATTTATTATCTGTTAATTTATATGTCTGTCTGTTTACTGAGTTGTGATCACTGCTGCGGTTGCTAAATTTGCACTATTGTCATTTTTAGTTTGGCGTTTTGCTTGGAATTGAATCCAAAGTCCTACCGACATTACTGACAAGATAGGACCAATAGATGCCATCGATAAAATTCCAAATCCATCTACTGCATCTACGGCATTTCCAAAGCCTAGCCCCATAGCGAGTACCAATGGAACTGTGACAGGGCCTGTTGTTACTCCAGCACTATCCCACGCCACATTCACAAACTCTTCAGTTGAGAGTACTGTAAAAATAATAGCTATGGTGTATGCTGGTAGAAGCAGGTATGCGATTGGAATATTGAAGATGATTTTTGCAATACCTATTGCAATACCACAAGCTACTCCAAATGATACAGCATACATAAGAGTACTCTTTTTGAAAGCACCGTTTGTTAGATTCTCAACGGTCATTCCGAGAGCGTTGAGAGCCGGTTCGGCAAGAGTTGCTCCAAAGCCGAGAATCCAAGCAAAGAGGAGAGCGATAGCTACTCCAGTTGCATAGTCATAGAGAGGGGAGGATTCAACACTCGCCATCTCGGAGAATGCAGCAGGAACTAATCCTCCAGATTGCCCACCCAATTTAGCTAAACCATAACTTAATCCAATGCTAAATATGATCATCCCACCTACAGCGAGAACGATTCCATATATAACAATGCCCGGATTATTGATCTTCTCTTTTAGGACAAAGGTTAAGACTAAAAATAGGAATATGACTAAAGGGATGATAGCGCGAAAGCCGCCAATAACTTCCAGCATAGGAGTCTCTTCAAACCAGAGCGCTGCTTGAGGAGCTGCTGCTGCACTCTGTGCTGCTGCTATGATCTCGGCAGGAGTTGTAATTGATGAGACAAAAAGAGTTAAAATCAGTACCGCTGCAATTGGAAAAATTGAGGCGAGAGTTACGATTCCAAAACCAGATAGTGAAGAATCTCCTTTGCCAGAAGCTGCAGCAATACCAATACCGAGAGAGAGAACCAATGGTACTGTAACTGGCCCAGTAGTAACTGCACCACAATCCCAGGCCAATCCTAGAACGGTTGCCAGCTGAGGATCGGTCATCATATAACTAGTAATTAATAGGGTTGGAATTAAAGATGCGTAAAGCATAGGTTTAAGACTCCATCCGCGGAGGAAGCGCAGAGCTCCGAGTACAGCTGCAATACCAACTCCAGCTCCTACCATAAGAACTAGAACTCCAGACCACTCAGTCAATAGAGTGTAAAGATATGGGGCTTTAGTGACATCTACACTAGAGCCAACTGCTTGTAGAGCCCCAATAGCAGGCTCTGCAAAGGTTACCCCTATTCCTAGCAAAAACGCTATTATGAGTACTACTGGGAGGGGGGATTTTTTAGGAAGCCCATTTCCAATAATTTCACCAAATGGCATTAGTCCAAGTTTAAGCCCTTCCATAAAGAGCATAAGTCCGACAATAACTGCGGCAAGACCTAAAGTTATGGTCCAGGAGTCAGCCACTCCTTGGCGTAGCATTAAGACCTGAAAGAGAGCAAGATAGAGTCCTAACGGAATAACCGCCTTCATCTGCTCTACAATACGAACTCCAAAATATGGCTTTAGTAGTTGGTAGATATCAACTGCGCTAAATTTAAGCATAGTAGGTTTAATTGGAATAAGATTGCCGTTGCCATCTCTTTCCGGAGTTGAAGTTAGCTGGTTATAGTCAATGCTGTTATGCTGCACTGACACCTTATTTAGGTACTCTCCGAAGCATATCTCTCTACTCATACTATATCTACTCCTCTTTATTATTAATAATCTGTAGTTATAGAGATTATTATCTATCAATATCATTGTCAAGCTTTTTTTATAGAAGGCGACTATTTTTACTTCTATGCGGGGTATTTTTGATATACTCATCGGCATATTAAAAACAGAACAGTGAGGATAAGATTATGGAAGTAGAAATTCTTGGATGTAGTGGAGGGATAGGGGTAGGGCTCCGCACCACTTCTATATTAATTAACTCTAATCTGTTAATTGATGCAGGAACTGGAGTCGGGGATCTTCCACTTACCCGTATGAAGCAGATTAGACATCTATTTTTAACTCATACGCATCTCGACCATATAATCTCACTCCCATTTATGGCAGACAATATGATCACTACTCCAGGAGAGTATCTAAATATATATGCGCTCCCAGAGTCTATTGCTATTTTAAAAAAGCATATAATGAACTGGGATATCTGGCCAGATTTTACTAAGATACCAACCCCAGAAAATCCAGTTTTGAGGCTACATGAAGTTAGTCCTGGCACCATGATAGAGATGGATGGAGTCTCAATTGAGATGGTACCAGTAAATCATGTCGTGCCTACAGTTGGATATTATCTGAAAAATATAGAGGGGAGTGGCTCATTCCTGTTTTCAGGTGATACTACCACTAATGAATCGTTATGGGATTTTCTGAATAGTAGACCTCCTGTTGATGAATTGATTGTCGAATGCTCCTTTATGAATAAAGACCGAGAGCTTTCACTGCTTGCCAAACACTATAACCCAGAACTATTGGCAGAAGATTTGAAAAAGTTGAACTATAAACCTAATGTAAGGATATCTCATCTGAAGCCTGGAATTGAGAATGAACTTATGGATCAATGTAAGAGGGCTCTGCCTAATATGGATGTATATAAATTAGAGAGAGGAGATATCTTTGAAATATAACTTGATTAGATATAGAGGCATAGTACTGAGCAGAGTTTTTAGTTTAGCTATTGCCACCTTAATGGTTACAGAAGTAACGGTTGCTGAGGTTTCAATAGACGCAGAGAGAGCCGCAGTAGAGGCGAAGATAGGGATAGAGCAGTATAAAAAAGGGGCTGTGATGGAGGCGGTGAGCCATTTTATGGCGGCATCTGAACTAGACCCAACTAATGAAGATTATGCAGTTAATACGGCAATCTTGAGTGAGCAGAGCGGAGAGTTTGGTAGAGCGATAAAGTTTTTTAAGCGTGCAACAGAGGCAGCAGCAGTTAAAGAAGATTTCTCTGCAACCCTCTCTTATGGTGAAAAGATTAGTGCACTCTCTGCAGTATTGCCAAGTTGGGTGGACGAGAAGTTGGCGCAGGCATCAGCTCTTCCAGATGGAGCTCAAACCCTACTTCCTAGATGGTCAGCAGCTTATGAACAGATCGGAGCACTTACTCAGCAACAGAAGTTGGCAGAGGCTATTGAGCAAGGCAGCCTAGCGCTGACCCTAGCGAAACAGGCGTTTGGTGATAACCATCCAGGCACCATAAATAGTGGGCGAGAGCTCGCAACTACTCTATTTTATGCAGGACAAGGCGCTCAGGCAAAAGAGCTACTCTTAGATACAGAGCGGAGCGCAGTCGCAACATTTGGCGACAACCATCCAGAGACTCAGTCAGTCAGGACTCTATTGGCAGAACTGCTACGGGAGTTGGAAGAGTATCCAGATTCAACTGCCTGGTTCAGAAAAGCTGCCGAATCTTATGGCAAGAGTCTAGGAGTAACTCACCCGCACAGTTTAGAGGTACTAGAGTCAGTCGCAGATGTGGAGTCTATAGGTGGAAACTATGGAGCTGCGGCAGTCACTCTGCGCACTGCTTGCACCGGTTATAGCTCTATCTATGGAGAGCTTCATCCTAAAACTGGAAGCTGTTATCAGCAGTTAGGGTTGATGGAATATAGGCAAGGTAAATATGTGGAGGCTAGTGCTGCATACAACAGAGCTGCAGATATTCTATATAAAGTTGGCGGTCATGAATATCCGGCTTGGATTCGAACTCAAGTTTATAGCGCAGATCTTGCACGGGCAAGCGCAGATTTTACTAAGGCTGAAGAGATCTTACAGCATCTGCTTGATGAAAAAGATGGTGCTAATAATCCAGAGGTTGGTGCGATACTATTTGAGGCGAAGGGGATACTAGCTCAGTTGTTAGAGGATCAAGGACGTTATCCAGAGGCGACAAAGATAACTGAAGATATTCTCGCTTATGAAGGGCAAAATCTAGGAGAAATGCATCCCAACACCATTACAACTTTGAATAATCTGTCTGGATTACAGCGCAAACAGTCCCGACTGATTGAAGCTGAGAGCGGTTATGAGTTAGCGCTGAAACGCTTCACCACAAGTTTAGGAGAAAAGCACCCATCCACTCTAGCAGTGATGAATAACCTCGCACTCACTCTAGAGACAGAGGGGCTATATGATCGGGCGGAGCCTCTCTATAGAAAGGTGCTCTCAAACTCAAGAGATACTCTTGGTAAGTCACACCCAACCACTATTGCAAGTATGAACAACTTGGCAATGCTCTATGAGAGTCAGGGCACATTTAAGAAATCAGAGCCGCTCTACAAACAGACCATAGGACTGCTAGACGGAAAGATGGGAGGGGAGCACCCCGACACCATCGCAGTAAAGAATAATCTTGGTTATCTCTATCTGTTGCAACAACGCAATGAAGATGCCTCGATTATTTTTGAAGAGGTAGTGAGGGTCTGGCAAGATACACTAGGCGAGAAACATCAAAAATTTATGAAGGGATTAAATAACCTCGGACGAGTAAAGCATGGATTGGGTGAACTAGAGTCAGCTGAAGGGATGATTCAAAAAGCTCTAACTCTAAGGATAGAGGTGCTTGGTGAAAACCATATGGATACCCTGCGTTCTCAACATGATCTGGGGAGGCTCTATATGGATATGGAACGGCTGGAGGAGTCACTGCAGCTACTACAGAAGACCCTAAAGCAGAGTGAAGAGAATCTTGGAGAACAGCACCCCTACACCTTTGAAGCTCTAAATAGCCTAGCGATGGTGCAGCTGAAAATGGATGACAGTGAAGGTGCGTTTAATACCCAGAAAATTCTCTTCGATAGGCGCAGCCAATTTCTTGAACAGATGCTCTGGGCGACTAGTGAGAATGCTAGGGAAGGGTATATTCGTCTCCATCGACCTGAACTAAACCGCTATATGAGTATTGTCTCTGAGTTAGAGCCAGAGGAGGCAGGACGAGAGTTAATGCGAATTAGTCTAATGCGTAAGGGGTTACTACTCCAGATCTCTTCGCAGATCCATCAGGTGACAAAACTGGCAGATGATCCTGCACTGACCAAAATTAGTGACAATCTAATGACAACTCGCAAAGAGCTTGCTGCTATGACGCTCTCTGGTCCTAGCGAAGAGACTGCGGTAGATTTTCTTAAAAAGAGCAACGGGCTTAAGGAGCAGATAAGTGCGCTAGAGGGAGATCTAGGGCGAGCAAGTTTGCGTTTCCGTGAAGCGACCACAGATATCTCTTTAAGGAGTTTGGAGGAGTATTTGCCAGATAATGCAGCATTAGTTGACTATCTAATCTTCAAAGATAAAGATGGGATGAGCAGATTGCAGGTTGCAGTTCTTAAGAAAGAGGAGGGGGAGATAAGTTACAACCATACCACCTATGAGGACTTAGAGGCAATCAATGAGACGACAGAGATGTTGCGAGAGGTGATTCAAGATGAGTTTATAGGAGAAGATGAACTCTTTGAGGTGGGAATGGAATCCTACGGTATTGTCTGGAGTCCTGTACAGGAGATGTTAGGAGAGGTGCAGGATATCTATCTTGTCCCAGATGGATTGCTCAATATTATGCCATTTAATGCGATGGTAAATGAAGATGAAGAGGAGTTTTTGTTAACTCTGCTCGACATCCATACAGTCTCTTCTAGTCGAGATCTTATCCCCTCAACCATCCCAACTGCAAAGGGTGGTTATATGGTATTAGCAGGCCCTGATTACGATACCGATGAGGTGGTCGGTAAGAGTGTCTTGAGTGCGTTAAAAGGGAAGCGCTCTGCCGCAATCAATAATCAGGCGATGCGTGGAATGTCACATGGACTGCGTGGGCTCAGCTTCTCGCCACTACCTGGAGCGGAAGAGGAGGGAAGATTGATTGAAGAGCAGACTATGTCTATTGAAACGGAAGGCGCAGTTACGACAAAATTGATTCAGCAGAAAGAAGCACAAGAAAATGTGCTACGAAATATGGAGCCACCAGAGGTGCTCCATATTGCAACGCATGGTTTCTTCTTAAAGGCGAATGAGAACCTTAAAAAACGGCTCAGTAAGTTGACTCGAGGTTCCAATGTGAATATACCGCCGCCAGGAGATAATCCGCTAATGCGAGCTGGACTCGCCTTTGCAGGACTTAATGCCAATGCTAAGATGTTGGGTGAGATTGATACCGATAATGATGGAGTATTAACTGCACTAGAGGTTTTAGGGCTCGATCTAACGGGTACTAAAGTGGCAATTCTCTCAGCTTGTGAAACAGGACTAGGTGAGATTCATGAAGGTGAAGGAGTCTATGGTCTGCGCCGCTCGTTCCAAGAGGCAGGCGCAGGCGCAGTGGTAAATTCTCTCTGGGAAGTGAGCGATGCTGGAACTCAAGCCCTAATGGTCGGACTCTATCAACGGATGTTAGAGGGAGAGGATGTGCATGCCGCACTGCGCAACACCCAAATTGAGATGGTGGAGTCAGAAGAGTGGACACCATATGTCTGGTCAGCATTCTTTATGGTGGAGGGAGTGACAGACTAAATAATTTGAATTTGAATTTGATTTAGAGCTTAAGTTTTAGTGTAGATTGTTCGGTAAAATTATTTAGAATATGCTAATATTAATTTCGTAATTAATTAAGGTGTTGAATGTTAAATTGTAAGTGTTTTTATAAATAAAATTGTATAGTAAGGAGAGTGAAAATGGATAAATTTGGAAAGATATTAGTAACCGCAGTTATCTCTTTTTCGTTGGTGATGCAGAGTGATCTAGTATTGGCGAAGAAAGCTAAAAAGAAAAAAGGTGCGCCAGTGACGATGATTATGAATGTCGAAGGTGGAATTGAGTACACGAAAAACGGTAAAAAATGGAAGAAAGTTCGTCGTAATAAATTCCTCTTTTCTGGGTATAAGATTCGTACAGGTGCGGATGGTAAAGGAACTTTTCTTAACCAGAATACTGGTATGTCACGCACCCTCGGTGCAGATAGTTTAATTGAAATTACAGCTGCTGGAGCAACCGCAACTAGCGGTTCGTTGGGAGATGCAGTTAAAGGGAGTGGTGATCTAGTTGCTAGCCTCGGTAATCGTTTCAAAAAAGGTCAAAAATATACCACGGTTCGTCGTGGTCTTAAGATCAAACTGGGTGCAGCAAAACACTCTAAACGCTCCCCATATAGACTCTCTGCGGCATGGCCTGAATTGGTTTGGGATAATGTATTGGAGAATCCAGTAGTGCAGAAAGCAGCTAAGATCACTCCAGAAAACTACTCTAATTTTCATTACCGTATTACAGTAGATGGAAGTTCTGTTGATGTCGCTGCTCCTCAGGGGGCGGATATGGTTCGTTATAGCCTTAAGGAGATGACACCAGGAGAGCATAAATATAAAGTTGAGCTTATTAAAGGTGAAGAGTTAGCCTCTGAGCCAGTTAAAAGAGCGAGCTCTTTCGAGTGGGTTAGCAGTGCTGAGCAAGATAAGATTATGCTGCATAAAGAAGCTAGAGGTGGCGATGAGTTGCTTGAGGCGATCTCTCTGGATAATGACGGAATTAAAGTTGGAGCACTTGATCTCTATCTTAAATTCTTCGCTGAAAACCTCGATGAGATCGATATGCGTCCACAGATGTTAGAGCATATTCGTAAGCTTAAACTTGGTGAGCTACTCTCTAGAGAGGGTGAACTCTATGTTAAGCTGAAAGAGGAAGATGAGGGGTAGTTTTTAGAATGAAAAAGATTTTTGGTCGTTACGACATATTTATAACTATCGCTCTATTTTTTGCGATGATTCCAGCTGAACGCAGTGAGATATTCTCACTGCTAGAGGAGCAAACACTATCTGCCCGCCAAATTCTAAGAATGAGTTATGGCGATCCAGATGAGACGGCATTCTCTATGGATCAGGTTATGTTGGTAAATACTGATGAGCAATTCTTTGAGGAGTATGGCAGCTTCCCACTACGGCGTACTGATATTGCGAAGATTGCCACTCAGCTTGATGGAATGGGGGCTAAAGTTATCGCGCTCGATGTCCTGATGGATTTTCCTAGCTCTTACAATGAGGATCCAGAAACGGCAGCAGCATTGAGTGAAACTGGTAAAGCGTTATTAGTATCTCAAGCTGAAATTGAGGATGGTAAATTTAAGCAGATGAACTATCCAACTGAAGGGCTTAGAGACTCAGCTAAGAGTGGCTACACTAATATATCCTCCTCTAGCTCGATTGTTACAAGCCTCTCCAAACTAAAAGTTCGTGCTGATACTACGGTGGCTAAAGATGGCTGGCCTTTTGCAGTACAGGCGTTGGCAATGTACTACGATGCAGAGCCAGAGTTGATAAAAGATGGCGAGGTTACGATTCTAAAAATTGGTGATAAGGTAGCTGTTGAGTTGGATCAGTTTAACCAATTTAATATTGATTTCCCAGCATTACCAACTGGAACTCAGTTTCTGAGCGAGAGTGCAGGAGTGAGCGCAATGGAGATCTTAGAGTTGGATGAGGATGAGCTGGAAGATATGGCTTATCTATTTGAAGATAAGATCGTGTTGGTTGGTGATACTTCTGAGGTCTCTCACGATTGGTTTGATACTCCAGTAGGGATGGTCTATGGAATTGAAATTATTGCTGATAGTATTCACACTTTGCTGCGTGGAGCACCACTCAAATCTGCATCTGATGAGCAGGAGAAAATCGTATTAATGGTGGTTATGGTTCTTTTGATTCTAATGAGTTTTGTAAGTAGTCCGCTCGGAATGTTTGGAATAGCATTGCTAGTTTTTGGGAGCTATATTGGGTTGGTTACTAAACTCTATATTGGAAGCGGTGAAGTATATTCGATGAGTTATCTATTGTTCGCAGGTATCATATCATATCTGATTATCAATTTACGCCACTACCTATTAGAACGCAGTCAGAAAGGTTTCGTAACTGCCGCCTTTGGGCAGTATCTGTCTCCTGATGTTGTAGATGCACTAGTTAAAGATCCAACCAAGATGGCTTTAGGTGGTGAGAGCCGTGAGATGACTGCATTCTTCTCGGATGTTGCGAGCTTCTCTACGATCTCAGAGAAATTAACGCCAGGAGAGTTAGTGTCACTGCTTAATGAATATCTAACCGCAATGTGTGACATTATTGCAGATACTGGCGGCACTATTGATAAGTTTGAAGGTGATGCGATTATCGGTTTCTGGGGTGCCCCTTTACCAATGGAAGATCATGCTGTGCGTGCCTGCTACAGTATTATCGATCAGCAGAAGTTCCTTGTTCCATTTAGAGAAAGGCTGATTAAAGAGGGGAATATTCCTGTTGAGTTTACCGTTCGAATGGGCGTTAATACTGGCCCGATGATTGTCGGCAATATGGGATCTACTCAGCGCATGGACTACACTATGATGGGAGATTCAGTAAATCTGGCGGCTCGTCTGGAGGGGGCGAATAAGTTCTATAAAAACCATCAGATGATCTCTGAGTCAACCTATGCACAGGCAAAAGACTTTATTGATACTAGAGAGCTTGATCGGATCCGGGTAGTTGGTAAAAATGAACCAGTCACTGTCTATGATGTGTTGGAGCGTAAAGATCAGACAAGTGGAGCGATGGCTGACCTAATGCCGTTCTACCTGAAAGGTCTCGAACTCTATAAGCAGTTAGATTTTCCTGGAGCTCAAGAGCAGTTCCGTAAAGCATTACAGGTTATAACAAAGGATGGTCCATCTATCACCTATGTTGATAGATGTCAGCACTTTATAGATACTCCTCCAGAAGCAGGCTGGGATGGAGTCTGGACACATACGGAGAAAGGTTGATATTGCATGAGCAATAATTAATGATTAGCACTCCTTATGAAGAGTGGCAGAAAAAATCTGTCAATCGTATTCCATTTATTAATCATGCGCTCTTGATTTCAGTAATAGTAGTCTTGGCAGCAGCGTTGTTGTGGGCTAACTGGGCAGTATTGGATGAGGTTACTCGTGGTGAGGGACGAGTCATTCCATCATCTCAAATTCAAATAATTCAGAATCTTGAAGGAGGGATTGTAGAAGATATCTTAGTGCAAGAGGGGGCAGTAGTAGAGCATGGAGAGGTTTTGATCCGGCTATCTGATACCCAATTTATATCTGACGCTAAACAGAACCGTTTGGAGTCTCTCCACCTACTCGCAAAAATAGCCCGTTTAACAGCAGAGGTCAATGGTGGTCACTATAAACCACCCGCAGAGGTAGTTGCAGAGCATCCTCAATTTAGCGATAGTGAAGAGTATGCTTATAAAATAAGAGAGTCAGAATTTAATGGAGTGATAGCAATTCTTGAGGCACAGCGCAAACAGCGTCAGCAAGAGTTAGCTGAGATGGAGGTTAATGTCGGTAATTTTGCTGAGAGTTTACGCCTCGCAGAGAGAGAGATGGAGATTGCTGAAGGGGTGATGGCAACAGGAGTAATGCCAGAGATAGAGATGGTAAGACTTAAACGGGAGCTGAAAAATTTAGAGTCTCAGTATGAGGGGAGCAAGATTGCTATTCCTAGAATTGAGGCAACTATCAATGAGATAGAGTATAAGATCAAAGGAGAGCGCAACACCTTTATTGCAGAGTCTAGCGGGGAGCTTAATGAATCTAGAGCTACTCTATCTCGTCTTCAAGAGCAGCAGCACTCTCTAAATGATAGGTTGGAGCGTACTGAAGTCCGCTCCCCAGTGCATGGAGTGGTTAAGAAAATTAATGTTACTACTAGAGGAGGAGTTATTCAGCCTGGGGTGGAAGTGATGGAGGTTGTTCCACTTGATGATAAACTACTTATAGAAGCGAGAATTCGTCCTGCAGATATAGGTTTTCTCCGTCCCGATCAAGAGGCGATGATTAAGTTTACAGCTTATGACTCTACAATTTATGGTGGCTTAAAAGCTAAATTAGACCATATTAGTGCTGATACAATAATGGATGAACAGGGTGAGCGTTACTATAGAGTGCGCTTGCGTACGGAGAAAAATGCACTTGGGTCAGCAGAAAAACCGCTGCCTATTATTGCAGGTATGACAGCGACGGTTGAGTTATTAACTGGGCATAAAACAGTGCTGGATTATCTCTTAAAACCAATTTTAAAAGCACAACAGAGTGCACTACGAGAGAGATAAGTTATTATGGCTAGAGATAGTAATGTAGAGAATATGGCTGATTATGAAGAGCGAATTAGCCAGGCGCACGCCGTGATGTCACTCTTTCAGGAGTGGGATATTGGCAAGCCGCAGCAGATGAAATTGCTCGGAATTGAAGGCGAAGAGCGTGAATTAACTAAATTCAGAAATGGTTCTCCTCTACCAGATAATAGAGAGGTGCTTGAGCGCGTAGATAGTTTAATAAAGATTGGCAATGCTCTGCATATAAATTTTCCAAGAACCCTTGCTGGAGGAGCTATCTGGTTACGAAATACTAATAAGTACCTACCTAAGCGTCCACCACTAACTATTATGTTGGAGGATGGCATCGTGGGTATTCGTCAAGTTTTAGTGCGTTTAGACTGCACTCAGGGTTGGGATTGAGTAACTGAAAAATGGGAAGACAAAGAAGAAAACAGCTCCCTCAGGAGCCTATCGAAGCTACTATAGAGTCACTAGCACATGATGGCAAGGGAATTACTCATCGTGATGGCAAAGTGGTCTTTATTCCAGGAACTCTTCCTGGTGAAGAGGTGAGTTATAAACTAACTGGCAGTCGGCGTAACTTCGATTCTGGAACGCTATTAAATGTTATAACCGCATCCTCAGATAGAGTTGAACCAGTATGTCCCCATTTCTCTCTTTGTGGTGGCTGCTCCCTGCAGCAGATGGATAGCACTGCACAGATTAATTTTAAACAGCAGACGATGCTAGATAATTTTTCTAGGATAGGAAATAGCATTGAACCAGAGATAACTCTTTTACCGCTTACAGGTGCAACCACTGGTTATAGGCGTAAAGCTAGGTTGGGGGTTAAGTATGTTGCAAAGAAGGGCGGTGCTCTAGTTGGATTTAGAGAGAAGCAGAGTGGTTACCTAACAGTTATGGACTCCTGTCTTGTTCTTCACCCTGCTGTTGGGGAACGAATTGAAGACCTTCGTAGTCTGATTAGTTCTCTCGATAGTTGCGATAAAATCGCACAGATTGAAGTAGCGTGTGATGATACTCAATGTCTATTGGTGTTTAGAAATATGGAACCTCTTTCCGATGGAGATATAGATAAACTTGATAACTTTGGCAAGGAGAAAGATCTAAAAATATATCTCCAGCCTAAAGGGCCAGATACCGTAGTTCCACTAAATGAGTTACACCAAACCGTACTCAGTTACCGTTTAGATAGCTTTGACTTAGAGTACAACTTCCTCCCAACAGATTTTACTCAAGTAAATAGTGAGATTAATCAGCGGATGATTCCTATCGCTATAGAGATGTTAGAGCTAACTAAAGATGACGAAGTTCTTGATCTATTCTGTGGGATAGGCAATTTCACCCTTCCTATTGCACAACAGGCTGGAGTGGTGGTTGGAGTTGAAGGAGATGAGGCACTAGTAGAGAGGGCTCGTTCTAATGCTACAACTAACGAACTTGAGAATGCGGAATTTTATACAGTAGATCTTCAAGATGAAGAGAGCGGTGGAGTCTGGTTAAATAGTCGTTACAGTAAAGTTCTGATAGACCCGCCACGAAGCGGAGCTCTAGAGATAGTGCAAAAAATGGTCAAAATAAAACCGCAACGCATCGTCTATGTCTCCTGTAATCCAGCAACTTTAGCCCGTGATGCTGATGAACTTGTCAACAATCAAGGGTATACAATGGTATCCGCAGGGGTTATGGATATGTTTCCTCATACTGCACATGTTGAGTCTATAGCCCTTTTTGTTAAATAATATAAGGTTATTCTCGTTGCACGACCTCGTTCCTCGGTTCCAACGCTCCTGCACTGCGTGAATTTAAAGAATCAGCAGGGCAGGGGGATGCTAAAGCTCAATCCAACCTTGAAATAATTAGGGAAATAATTAGGGTCAGAGTGTGATTTATTGCCGCTAAAGTAATTGTTGGCTAAGTTGAACAAGGTGTGATATCTTCCTACTGTTTACAGCTAATGCAGCAGCTTTAGGCAACTGTGAAGAGAAATATCTACTACACTGCTAATATTACTATCTGATCATTTGCTGTTAGCTCTAACCAACAACCAATAATATAGCTGACTTGATTAGTGTATAGTGCAAAAGTAAAGACCTGACCCTGTGGATTACAGCCAATCTTTGGCAGCCGCTGATTTGGGTCGTTAGCATCTTAAAAAGATAGTGCATGTTGTATTTGTATATGCTATCATATCTGTATGATTATAACACTGGATACAAATGTAATATTAGCAGGATTACTCAGTAAAAATGGTGCATCTCATCTTATT